>Ga0209460_1000362_pt1 | contig 44763 bp, 41 predicted proteins | sample EBPBio132013_DNA_FD_185868 | JGI IMG/M metagenome (GOLD analysis project Ga0209460, IMG submission 185868) | Wastewater treatment Type I Accumulibacter community from EBPR Bioreactor in Madison, WI, USA - Reactor 2_5/13/2013_ DNA (SPAdes)... | ecosystem: Engineered > Bioreactor > EBPR >... | reverse complement strand
ATTTAAACGCAAATTTCCTTCGTCTATTTGCTTATAGCAAAACACTACTATAAATTACTCCACTAAAATTAATCTTTTAAAAACCTGAAGTGCACGCCTTGCTGCGTCTAGCTAATTACCCATAACGGTTTTCAGCTTGGCGTAGTGGCGGATTTTTAACACAAATGTTCAAACGAAGAACTGCACTTGAACCTTCCACAAAGCTGACATACGAAGCAGTGCACCCGCCATTACGCCAAACTGATGTTGGCAGCTGCCTTTGTTTATTTGTCTGTTCGTTCATTTATTCTACTGTCTCTGCAACAAATCTAACATTATGGAATTTTTTAACTGCTCTTGCTTTTTCAAGGTCGTTTGATAAGTCTAAAATATTACCGCAAGTCTTGCAGGTTAAAATATCTTTGCTATGCCTATTGAAGTCAATTGGTTCTGAAATTAACTGCAAGTCTTTGTCGTTTTCAAAGTCTGGTATTTGGAAGCCTAATTGATGATATTTGGTCAATTTCTTTCTAAACTCTTCCATTGAGTCATTGCCACGTCTTATTGTAAACCACCATTTATCTCTTTTATTTTTTCCGCTTTTATGAATACGTTCTGATTTGTCTTTGTTTGTAACAAACCAATTTAAAATTCTATTGTATTCATCAATGTTGGTTTCGTTTGCTTCCATTGGGTCGCCACACTTGTTGCACGAAATAACACCTAAATTTCTGTGTCCTTCTAAATGGCATTTATATTCAGAGTGCATTATGTTGTCGTAAACCCATTTCCGTCTTTGAAGTTGTTCGCTGCTGCAACAAGAATGACAATAATTACAAACATACCAACCACAAGATTCAGCTTCAAGCCCATTTGGTTTGCATTTTACGCTGTCTCTGCTGTCAATTTCCATTTCGCAATAACCGTTTAAGCAATGCGACAAGTAAATTTCCTTTCCTTTTTCAGAACAATCTTCTGTTTTACAAGCGAAATGACTTATGCCGTAAAAAGCATATTGTGTTTTACCTTTTGGGTAAAGTATATGATTACATTTTCTGCAATTAAGGTGTTTCAAAAATCTGTTCGCTTTGTTAATGATATTGAGATAAATTTCTAAATCAGATTCCTTAAAATCCACTTTTAAAATTGTCAGAAAGTCAAGAAGCGAATATTTTTCCCAATCGGTTGAACTATGAAGTTGTCTACTTGGTTTGAAACACTTTTGATTAGCACACCACCAAAATTCAACTTTTTCGTCAGAAAGAACGGTTTCTTTTGTCGTTTTACTTATAGCTTTTCTGCCGTCACAAATTGGGTGGTTTTTCGCTTTGTTGTGTTCATTTCGGTTGTATGTAACATTACGGTTTGTTATTTCGCCAGCTTCGTTTTTCACTTCGTGAACTGAAACACTACACCGTCCTTCACACTCGTCAAAAAATCCCGAAATATGTAAAATGTCTTTGGGTTGTTGGATTTGCTTTATGATAAGGTCATAAATTCTATACTGAGCCGAAGTAACGTCTTTTCTTGTTTCAAGGTTAGTTTGAGATTTTAACTCTGAAATAACATTTAAAATAATGCTGGTTGAATAATCAAGATTTGAATTGTCAATTTGTTCTGCAAGTTTACTTGTTGCAAAGTCCATTACATTTAATGAAGTTAAATCTTCAATGGAAATGTTTGCTTTTTCTTCGTGAATGTATTTAAGAACTTTTTTGACAAATCTTTTTTGGTCTTTGGGTAAAAGTGTAACCGTGTAAAGCTTGTATGAATGAAAATCTAATATTTCGTGATAATCTTCAAGCCACAAACTCAATTTAAAATAGTCGGGACAATTTTTAATCGTTTCGGCTAATATTTTTTCGTATTGTTCTGATGCAAATGTTTTTGATAAACTTAAAAGTTGTTTAATGCTTTTAAATTTGGCTTCTGTGTCAATTCTGTCAATCGTATAAAGAACTTTAAAAAAAATGTTTGTTTTATCGTCTTCTGAACTCCTATTTAATATTCTTCGTTGTGTTTGTTCAGTTTCAGACAGAATTATGTTTGCAACATAATCAATTTGGCAAGTTTCAATAAAACTCTCTAACCAAAGTTTATGAGCTAATTCTACTGAAATATTTTTTTCAACGATGCCTGTAATCTGGTTGTAATTAGTAGAAAAGAATATTTTGCCAACCTTTAAAATATTTTCAAATTCTTTATCCGGGATGTTTGAATGTATTTTTTCAATTATGTGCCTTTTAAAAGGCTCTAAAAGTTGCTCAAAGTCATTTGCAGAACATCTGCTAAATATTTTTTGTTTTGTTGGCTCTGATTCAGAAAGAATAATATCTGCAACATAATTAATTTGACAAGTTTCTATGAAACTCTCTAACCAAAGTTTATGAGCTAATTCTACTGAAATATTTTTTTCAACGATGTCTGTAACTTGTCTGTAATTGTTAGGAAAGAAACCTTTACCAACTTTTAAAAGACCTTTTAAGTATTCTTCGTCTGTAATTGAATTTGAATGTATTTGTTCGTTTATATATTTTTGAAAACGTTCAAAAAGTTGTTCAATTATTTGCTTGTCGGTTGATTTTTCAAGAAGTGAATTGATTTTTGTATGAACGCCTTTTTGAATTGTGTTGTAATCGGAATATTTTCCTTTCTCAGTCAAAATTGAAAGAAAATGACTGAACAAAAAGTTCAAATCAGTTTCGTTGTCTAAATACTTTACTTCAACAGCTTCAAGTTTTCCTTTATGTTTTTTAGATTCTTGTGATACAAAAACAACAATGGCGTTTTCACGAAAAGATTTTATGTCTTGTCCTTGTTCAATACTCCGTTCGTGAAAAAACAAGTCGCCTAATTTGGCGTGTTGGATAAAACCATAATTAGCGTCTCGGGCTTGGTCGTGAAACCATTTTACAAGTCCTATGTATTTTTCTTTGTCCGCCATTTTTGATTGTCAAATAATGTTAGGTTGTGTTGTTTATTAAGGTTGCTGCCAACGGTTTGCGGCTACCAGTAGTTGGCGTTTGGAACACTCAACTGTCTATACCCACAAATGTTTATTTAAAGATACAAATGTTTGTTAGCAAAGCCAAAACAAATTAAAAGTCTGCAAAGCAGGTAATAAATGGCTTTGCGATGACCACGTCTGCGCCAATTACTGGTAGGTGCTGTTAGCGGTTCGTGCTTAATTTGTTGGTACTGGTTTGTCCGTCTTAATGTTTATTTCATAGGGTCCATATTGAACTGGAAAATTAAAGACCTCAATAGAAATTATTTTCCCTTTTTTGTCGCGGATAAATTGAAACTTTTGAGGGCTGTTTTTTATACCAAAAAAGTCTTTACTGATGTTGAATAATTCTACCTTACCATCAAGCTCGTCGCCTTCTTTTAATTGTACGTAAAGTTTATTATCATTAATAGTTACATACCTTTCACTTGGCAGAAAATCATGGGCTGGCGAATAAATAGAATAAACGCCTTTATATTCTTCCATTAATTTTTTATCAAGCGCCGTGTTTTTAAGATTAGGCAATGGTTTGCCTGCTATTTTAAAAGCGATTGGTGTTGCGTAGGTAACAGGAGTTTTTGCACTTGTATTAGAAAGAACAGCAATATATAACTGTTCATTAGGAAAAAGTATGCCATATGATCGAAAACCATTTAATCCGCCACCATGAGCAACAAATTTTAAACCTTGATAATTTCCAACAGCCCAGCCAAGTCCGTAATTTGTAGAATTACCATTTGGCAAAATATATGGAGCCCATGCTTTGTCAAGCAGTTCTTTTTTAATGATTTTGTATGATAATAGTGAATTGTTGTATTTTAATAAATCGTCAAGAGTTGAAATAATACCACCAGCACCATAAGAATATGTCCAACTCATATATTGGGCTGGTTTGTATTTTGCCTCAAAAGTATTTTCAAGTCCTTGTACATTGTCATAGCCGCTTACTGAATTAACAAATACGCTGTCGTCGTTTCCAACAAAAGTATTTTCCATTCCACATGGTTTAAAAATATTTTCGGTAAGAAATTCAGCTAATGACTTGCCGGAAACTTTTTCAACGATTAACCCTGCCAATACATAACCTGAATTACAATAGCTCCAATTAGTATTAGGCTCAAAAAATAATGAATCATTTTCAAAATATTTTCTCAAGTCGTCTTTACTAATGTCGGTCACTGATTTTGGAAAGAAATCGTCTTTGTCTGAATAATTTTTAATTCCGCTTGTATGATTTAAAATATTTTCAATGGTTATTTTGTGCCCATGTGAATTGTAGTCTGTTAGATGTTTTTTAATGTCGTCTTGAAGAGAAACCTTACCGTCTTGTACAAGTTTGAGAATGCATAATGCCGTAAACTGTTTAGACATTGAGCCGATGTTAAAAACGTATTCAGGTTTATTTTTTACGTTTAACTCAATGTTAGCAAGTCCGTATGATTTTTTGAGTACAGGAATATTATTTTTTGCAATTAAAATTACTGCACCGGGTCCGTTCGATTTAAAGTATGAGTTCATAACGCTGTCAACAAAACTTTCCTCTGTCTTGGATATTTGTTGTGCATAAGTCAGTATGCTGGCAAAAAATAAAATTGTTGTTGTCCGTAGTTTCATAGTCGTTGTTATTTTCTGGTCTGTCAGCATGACCGCTAACGTTTTCCAAGCTTGCGGCGTGCGGCTCGAAGCCTTTGTCTACCGAAATGCTTTTAACAAAGCTAACTGCTTTTTAGACATTTGCAAAATGGAAAAATTGTCTGCCTTGAACTTTTGCAAATGCCTTGTGTTTCAGCCCGCATGCTGCAATTGCTTGGTGTTAGGGGCTGGTTTTTAAAACATCACGCCAAGATTAACTGAACAATTAACGTCCCTGAATTTTATTGCCGTGTTACCTTTGTTTGTGTAAAATGTTCTGTTGTAAATAGCAAATTTGAACTTTGGTCCGATAAGTAGTTTTAATCGTCCAAGATTTATAAGATAATCTGCCTTTGCTGCCAAACTTAAATAGAGGGGGCTGTAATCATTAACTTTTTCGCTAATAGATTCGCGTGACCAAACATATGTGTTTTGGTCAAAATTTACTCTTACAAAGGAGTGCTTGTAATTATTTATTAGGTCTATGACTGGCCCGCCACCAATAATTAAATTATTTTTGTTTGTGATATAATTAAAATATAGGGGAATACAGAATTTGTCAAACTGAAAATAGTTATCGCTGTCAAAACTGCCACCAGGCCCACTGTTTAAGTCTTTTGTATAAAAATTAACTCTATAATATTCGATTCCTGTCTGAGTAAGTGAATTTTTCTTTGTCTTAAATCCGATATTAAAGCCAGCACAATAAGAATAATATTTTCGCTCATTGTTGTCAATATTAATTTGCTTTAGTCCACCAAATTGAATTGTAACGAATGTCTTTTTTAAACTGTCCTGAGAAAAGCCCAGCGTCTGAATGAGGATGAAAATTGATATTATATAAAGTCTTTTCATAGGTCTGTCCAAAACTTGCCCCTAACGTTTTCCGGCTTGGCTTCAGTGCGGCTTTTGGAACCTTCCTGTGACTATACCGAAAATGGTTATATAAAGATACTAAACTTTCTGTTACCTCGTCTGCCCGCATTGAGCCAAGGTGGTGTTATAACCCAGTGGCGGCCACACAGAAGTTTCCCCATGTGTCTATGAAACACGTCCGCTTATTACTTAGGAAAAATGGTTGTTTATAGCTGTCAATTGTCCCGTTACGAAAGTCAAACCGTAAATTCTTTTCCGGCCTTTGTCCACCCATGTTTGTTTATTGCACTTGTACTTGTTATTGCGTGCGATGGCAAAAAGCGGTTTTGTCAAACCGCCCGTTCTTTAGCACCTCACGCATGGGGCAGGAAAAAATGCAAGCTTATGTGACGCCAACTAAAATTTCTACCATTAAAAAACAAGCGGCACATGTGCTTGCATTTTGTGCAAGGGCTTACACACAGCATACAGGTGTCTGCATACATTGTACTTTAGCACCCTAACGCAATGGCGCCAATTTAAACTAATTGGCGTCCGTTTAAAAAAAGTCCGCCGAAGGCGTATCGTTATAAGTGCGTCGGAAAACACGTTGTACACAAACAAGAATACTCCGAGCAGTTAGTAGAATACTCTGTACATAAAGAAAAACACTCAGCGCACAAACAAAAACACTACTTGCATTCGAGAGTTTACTGCGTGCATAAAGGAAAATACACGGTGCATAAGAAAAAACACTGCGTGCAGTTGAAAGAATACTGCGTACATAAAGCAAAACACTCCGTACATAAGAAAAAACACTCGGTGAAGTTACAAGAACACTGTTTGCACTTGCATTTTTACCGAAACAACTTAAAATATTACTGCACGCTAATATGATTTAGATAACCACTTATTAGAAAACACCCCGTGTTTAACGTTCATTCACAAAGTGAATGTATACTTCGGCATGAGATGTGCGTTATAGTTAGTAATTACAAAAAGAAAGGAAGTTAAAAATGGAGCCTCAACAAAACATAGGTATATTTCTATAAGCCACCAACACTTGGCCGCTTATAGTGGGGTTTTTCTTTTCCGATACTATTCCTCATGCAAAAGTTCCGATGATAATCGGGATTTAGAATCGGGCAAAATCAAAAAATGAACAATCAAAAAATATAATTATGGCATCAATTAGTGAAATTGGCCATGCTAAGAATGTAGCCAATTTTGAAGATCTTATAAGCTTTTGCGTCGGATACGGCGTAACTTATAATCCAATTCTTAACGCAATTAAGGTAGCGAACATGAATACCTTAAAAACAAACGCTAGCAACTCGTTAACGTCAGCAATAACAGCGCACACCGCTTTTAAAAATGCGACTAATAATAGGGAGCTTGCATTTGAACCAGTGAAAAAGTTAATCACAAAAGTTATGGCCGCTTTAAAAGCCAGTGGCGCAAGCGACCTGACTGTAAGTGATGCGTTAACCATAAATCACAAAATACAAGGTAAGCGCGGTAAACTTACCAAAGCAGATGCGGGAAAAAATGCGAACAAAATTGCTCCACAAGACCCACCTGTTGAAGTACCAGAAGAACCAAAACAAATAAGCGTGTCTCAACAAAGTTATGACAGCATGATTGAACACTTAGAAAAGCTCATCAATCTTTTAAGTTCAATACCTGCATATAACCCAAATGAGAACGAACTGAAAGTTTCTTCACTGAATACTTTACTTACAAGTTTAAAAGCAGCGAATACCGCAGTGATTAATACTTACACAACATGGAGCAATTCAAGAATTGTGAGAAATGATTTGTTGTACAAGAAAACCACCGGACTGATTGACGTTGCTTTAGAATGCAAAAACTATGTGAAGTCAATTTACGGAGCAACAAGTTCACAATACAAACAAGTGAGCAAATTAAAGTTCAGAAAAATGAAGTAAACAAGAGGGGCGGGGTAACCCACTCCTTTTTAAAAACCAAAAAAGATGAAAGCAAATGAAATAATTAAAATACTCATTATTGATACAATATCAACCATGAGTAAAAAAGATAAAGTTGCATTAATAGATGCGATTGCAGCAAGCGCGAAACTTTCAAAAGCAGATGCAGGAAGTATTGCAAAAGGATTTACAGATGAAGAACTGATAAATATTTTCTACTGCATGAGTAAAACAAAAGTAATAGATGCAATTGCAAGTGGTGCAAAACTCACAAAAGCTGATGCCGGACGTGTTGTTGCAGTAATTGTTGAATTACTTAATAGCAGATTGAAAGGCGCTATTGACGAGAGTGCATAATCAATCAACTTTCGTTTGATTATAATTTAATCAAAAAAGGGATTAACTTAGTTAATCCCTTTTTTGCTATACATTTAGCTTGGGCAATTTAATGAACCACCAAACGGCAACCGAGTGCATTTGTTGTTCATTGCGCCATAAATAAGTAACACAACGGTTACTCCTAAAAGTACTCCTACTATGACATTTTCTGTTTTCATAATATAAAAATATACTGATATTTCGTAATACTTGCTAATAAATAGTGAACGAATCTAAATTAGTGAGGGAATAGTGCTTTCTGTCGAGGGAATAAAATAATTTTTTGATAAGAAATTTTATTTTGTAATTGATTGGAGATTAAAAAGCATTATGTTTGTAAATAATAATGAGGTTCGTAATAATAATCTTGGCTCTGGCTGTATTGTCTTGTAGTGAAAGCAATGAAATCGCTTATGAAGAGGATCAATTAAAGAGTCTTACTGAAATCAATCAATTTATTTTACCTGATTCGCTTAAAAATTTAGATACTAATTTACTGATTGCTGCATTTTATGAAGTACATCCAAAGAAGGCTTGTGTAGTTCTTTTATACACAGACTCTTTAGAAATAGAGGCAAAGAAAATCAGTTATTTTAATGATTCAATTTTTAACATTGATTACCTTGTTAAAGAAAACTATAACACGTTTGCCTTTAAAGACGATAGAAAACAAACATATGTGGTCAGTAATGACAAAGTATCTTGGATATATTATAATGGTAATTCAGCAATGACAGCGGACTATAATCGTGTAGATGTAAGGAACCGTTAGGGATTGAACGGAAATCCTTTTGCCTGATTCTTGCAAAAGATTGGAGAGAAAGCCCGACCCGTAGGGTAACGGCAAATTTATTTTACTGAAGAACACACCGGAAACTTCCGTCTGTATTTTTAAGTTCGTTTTCAATTTCTTTACACCTTTCTTTTGCTTGCTTTTTTGTCTCTTTTATGGAACTAGATGTTTCTTTTAAAGGAGTTGAACAAACACAATTGTATTCTTTTTTACAACTTGGTGTAATAAAGAAAAATAATATGAATAACACTTGTATTGTTTTTTTAATTAATTTCATTTTATTAAGAAAAGTAGAAAACTTACATTTATCACAAAAAGTTAACCGCAATACGGTTTATTTAGCTTTTTTCAAACTTCCGATTGATGTTTCGAAGTCTTTTTTACATATAACAGGTTCTTGTCCGCATTTGGCAGGAGTATATTTTGGTAATAAACCAACTACACGTCTTGCTTCTGCTTCAATTTCTTTGTCATTTGCAGGGAAGGCTAACTTAAAAAATTCGCATTTACCATCTTTAGTAATGAGCCAAATGAATTTTATTTTAAGTTTGTCATCATAATTTTTCTTTGGGACTTCAAAAGTTGAAGTAAAAAAGTTTATATCATTGAAGTTTGTGTCTAATGGCTCAGGATAGCTGGTTATGTTAATGTATAAATCCATGCCAGTATCGGTGTCGTAAACTAACTTGCACTTAATTTTTTCTTCAGATTTGCTTTTTTGTCCGCAGGCGTTTGAGATGTTTAATGCTGCCAAGATTAAAAATAGAAAGCGAAATGTTTTTGTCATATGATATTTACTGTATGTGCATTAAAAGTGGGAGAACAATTATTTATTTTAATTAAATTTATTTGGCTATTGTTAATGTTTGTTGTAAACCTTGTTTGTTTTGAATAAGTATTTTATAATTCTTCTTAGGAATTAATGCAAGTGCTATAGAATCATTTGTACTTTTTATTTCTATTACATCTATCGGAGTGGTAATTTCGACGTTTTCCTCTAATAAAAAGGCTTTTGCTATTACAGGATAAGAAATTTCAATTTTATTATTTATAAATTCTGACTTATACTTTGTAAAAAGCCATTCTGGTCTACCATATTTTAAACTTGTCCTTGGGTGAAATACATAAACATCAGCTAGCTGCTTATCTATCATGATCGAAGAGGAAGCTAATTTTGGTTTAACAACCATAGATTTATTAGCTTTTATTGCTTTAAATAAAGGATTTTCGTTTTTGTGATAGAAAGTTTCTGTTAATGATACTTGATTTACAGTTAACGGATCAATGCCTGTAATTTCTTTTAATCTACCAGCCATTGCTTTACCCCACGTGCCAATATTTTCACCCTCAAGAATATGTGAATATCCACAATGTATAACAATTCTCGCTTTTGGATTTTCTTTAAGAATTTTAGCAATATTATTTGCTTGATCAACTTCACGTTGTGCATCATTTGCAACAATGTTTGGTTCGTATGGGAATACTTTATATCCATTACTTAGGGCTTGTCGAATCATGTTGGAATATTGTGGCTCAACACTGTAATATCCTGAATTAATTAATGGATATCCTCGTGAATTTATGTTACTGTCAGCTAAAGTCAAAGTTTCAGCACCGAAATAATTAAAGCCGATCTTGTACAATTTTTCTATTAGTAACATTGTAAAAAATCGGTGGTACGAAACATGATGCGCCTCATTAATAATGATCACCTGTCGGTTTTCAGCCTCTTTTGTAATATAGTCTAAAGCAGGAATTAGTATTAAATTGGAAGTATCAATATTAGGCGGATTGACGGCTGATTTGTTATTGTTTTTTTCATAAAACTCCAAGGCTTTAAAATATTGACCAATGTTAGAGTATAGATATGAAACTATCTCTTTATCACCAGTACTGTCATATAATGCTTGGATTTCATCTGAAAAAGCATATTGCAACCATTGTAAATGTGAATTGTGAGTTTCTACATTTTGAACAATAGATCCTATATTTTCTTTTTTAGATTCATTCGAACAAGAATTGAAAAAGAAAATAGATATCACAATTAAAAGTTGAAATTTCATGATTTATGACAGATTATGGAATGAAGGTGAGTATGGATCGTAGCTACATTTAAAGGGTTTCTCGTAAACGTCATTAAGAAAAGCTCTACAATCACTACAGATGTATCTAAACTCACATACTTTACAGATGTTTATATCGTCTTTTTTAATAGACCATAATTCTTTAAAGCCAATGGTATTTAAAGCCTGTTCAAGTGATAGATTAATTACACTACCAAACGTTTTTTCTAAGCTAGGACAGTTTGTTATATCACCATTTGCCTTTATAGATATTTTTCTATATAAACAGGTATTGTTTTTTAGACCATGTAGATAGAAAGGAAGATTTATTTTAAAGTCCTCTTTAGATATATTGCCGCAGCAAGAAGATGATGTGATTTTTTGAGTTGTAAATATTAAATTGGATGCACCAATCGTTTTACAGCTGTCAATATCGGCCGAGTGTATAACGAGAGTTTCTATAATTGGATATTTTTTCAAAATTGCCTCAAATGCGTTTAATGATTCTAATTCTGAATGGCAGACAATTAATTCGACATTCCTAATTCTAGTTAAATGGAGCTTACTTAAAAATATTTCCATTTTTTCGATTGAAAAGTGAGAGTAAGTTCGGAATTCAATTGTTTGGCATCCCAATATAGTTAGAGATTCAAATATATTGTCGATGTATTTTAAATTACAATCTGATAATTCAATAATACAATCAAGAATTTCATAAGGTGAATTAAATTGTGTGTTTATCTTTGGAAATCTATCAGGATTTTCACAATAGTGGCCAAGGTTGTGTTCTATTAGCTGGTTGAATAATATTTCTAATTCGACTTCATTTATATTGCGGTAATAATCTAGTATCTTAAAAATAGGCATAGTTTGACATGAGGTCAGAACATCAAAAATGTCATTTGATATAAATAAATAGGATCCTCTTTGTAAATCACATATTATAGATCGTACTGCGCCTTTTACAGGGATGCAATTAGAAAATAGTGTAAAATAAAAGTTTATGTTCATTTACGATCAATTATTTTACTAGTTTTTCTAAAGTTAGATATGCAAATAAATTCAGAACTTTTATAAAATTCGTTATTTGTAATTCTTGCTTTTATGTGATTGCTATTATCTGATAAATCAACTTTAGTTAATTTTTGCCACCTTAATGGCAGTTGTAATTTTGCATTTTTAGGTATTAGTTCGTCTTTCATGAGCAAAGAAATTGTGCAATTTCATAATTAATATTATAGTTACAGCATTCCGCAACCATGCCAAATTGGCCATCAGAATTTATTTCCAGAAAGTAGTATTTTTTATCCAAGCCCTTGATAAGGTCAACAGAACCGGAAGATAATTTTAAATCGGAGAAAAGATTTATCAATTGTTCTTCAATCACTAAAGGCAGAGAGTATGGTACGGTACGGTTTGGGTTTTGAAAATTATATTTACGGTTATCTACTTTTGTTTTATCATCCATTTGAGAAAAAATAGCCATGCTATAAACCTTGGTTTCTATAATAAAACAACGTATTTCATATTCTTTTTCTATATATTTTTGAAAGAAAGACATATAGAATTTATTAGGGAAATTGCTAATATCTTCTTCAGTTATTAACTCTGTATATGTTGTATATAAAATAGAACCTAATTCATAGTTAAAAGTTGTACTTAAATCTTTAAGAATAATTTTTTTATTGTGCTTCTCAAAGAATTGATTTAAAGATGTTTTTTCAGTAGTTAGTATAAATTCAGGTATTTCTAAATTGTGTTTTTTTGCTAATAAAAGATTATTAAGTTTATTCCCGTGTTTCTTATTATCTGAGCCTAAAAATTTCACACAACGAATATTGGAAAGTATAAAATTTTCAATAACAGTAAGATCACGAGTTAATTGTGATATAATATGTGCGACTAAGTCAGAGCTTACAGAGTTATCGAAAGATCTTTTTGTTTCAATGAGCGAAGAATAATCAGACCACCTTCTTAACCAGATTGCATAAAACGAACCAGTCATGCCAGTGTTACTGATTAATTCTCCGACATCGTTTATAGAGAAAGTAATACTATGCGACTTAAAATCCTCAATTGAATCACCATTTAATCTTTCAGGCCTATTTCCAAATAGTATCAGCCAATCAATAACATCTTCTGTCGAAATATCAGCCGTGCTTTTACTGATAATTAAAATTCTCTTATGATTTTTCATCACCAGTAATATATTTTAGATTTAACAAGCCAAATAAAGTAATTAGTTCCGTTAACTATTAATTTAATATGTTGGCGCAGCTAAAAGACCTCCGCCACCTGAAGGTTCAGAATAATCGTTTGTGCATTTAAGAGAATAAACTGTTTGACCACCCACAACTTGAGTTACAATAGAGTGAGTACAAGTATATTTTTCTTTACCAAGAGGGCCAGGCGTAGACCCATCACCTAATGGAGATGGTGTAATCATTGAAATTCCTAAAAATGAAATACCATTAGAGTTTAGAATTAAACTCTGAAATCTTATGTCTCTATTATTTTTCATAAATATATATTTTTTTATTTCTAAATTATTTTAAACATTTCTCCAATCCGAACCCTCTGCAACTAAATCAAACGTGTCTGCTCTTTCAGTTGAAGCTAAAATGCTTGAACCTGTGGGAATACACAGACCTCCTTGCGCAAGTATTTGAAATGAGAATGATTGAGAAGTAGCATTTTGTACTTTTGGTGGAATAAAAAGTTCGTAGAAAAGTACTGGAGGAGAACCAGCCATACCACTAAAAAAAAGCCTAACAATTCCCGAGTTGACAGTTTGCTGAGCTTTAATAGTAAGAGAAGAGATGAGACTGCCATTGAAAGATGAGGAAGCACCGGTATAAACTTCTCTTAAAGCACCTGTCCCATCTATATTAGGATTTGCTGTATTAATTGTACCAGAACCAGAGCGAGCTATGTACTCTACAGAATTACCAATAAAAGTTGTTGTAGTTGATAAACTGATATCGAACGCCTCAGCAATAATATTAAATGTATTAGCTCTTTCTGTTGATACTTGAAGTGTTTCACCTGATTCAAGTGTATAATTCAAGTGAATAATGTTACTGTAACTTAAATCTCTTCCTGACCTTCTAGTTGCAGGAATTGTAGTTTCAAATAATAGTGAAATAGACCCAGATGGTCGCAAAACAAAGAACCGAAGCATGCCATGAGCAGTATCGGTTTGTGCTTTAATAAATAAAGACTTGATATAAGTTCCATTAGATGATCCTGTAATAACACTACCAAGAGCACCGGTACCATTTAAATTGGGATTTGCCGTTGAAATAGTGGTCATGCCCAATTTTGCCGTGTAAAGATATTCTACTGACGAAGCCATAAAAAAAATTTTTGTGCCTACTCTTTGATAAAGCTTTTCGGCTACCGCTTATTAGAAAAAATTAAAGAAGAGCTGAAGAAAAATTAGAAAGGAATTCCTAAACAAATATAATTCAAATTTTTAGATGACAATGAAAAAATTAATTTTTGAACGAAAATTATATTAAAAATGCGCTAACAAGTTTTGAACACAAAAATAAAAATACCGCAAGCGCACTTTATGGGCGGAGCCACGTGCACAAAAGCGGGGCTGTCGCCCCGCACCATATTTTGTGTGGTTGCGCGAGGTGATTTGGAATTTTGGAGCACAGCGGAAAAATTACAAATGACCGCAGCTTGAGTTAGCCAAAATGGTTTTGAAAAAACCACAAAAGTGCGTTGGGATGACGCGATAGCTGCACTAGCGGGCGTGTCCGCCCGAAGAGCGAAAGAAAAGCAATAACAAGTACACCTGTCTATTTACCTCAAATGTGTATATGGAACATTAAAGCTGTCCTTAAAGGCCGGACGAAAAGTTTTTTGTCTACCGAAAAGTTGTCTGCCGAAGCGAGAGTCCGCCGCCATTGGTTATAACGGTTTGCAGCTAGAACTTGTGCGGTTTTGGAACACTCGTCTACCGAAACGTTTAAATAAAGATACTATGTTTCTATGCATTTGCAAAGCAAAATAAATGTCTTTCGCGAAGCGACCTTGTTTGCAAATGCTTTGATGTCTGCCCGCATAAGTTTTAGGTGCTGTTACCAGCTGGTTATTTATATCTCGTTGTAAGTCGCAATAGGCTTTGTCCCCAGTCACCTTTTTTTAACATCAAGTCAATTTGAGTTAGTCCATGAACCCAAATTCGAGTTTCTACGTGTTTTTTAATGGATGTATGTTTGCCATATGTTTTGTCAAAAATTTCAGAGACATTTTCGAATTCGATTTCATACTGCGCGTATGTAGGAATTTCATCACTTTCGATTATTTGTTGACCTAAACCTTCTCTTGTCTCAGTCTCTGTTTCAAGATTCTTCCAGTCGAACATAACTTCACATAAAGTTGTGTCGCTGGAAGTGAATAAGTAGTATGCGTAAACTGGAATAGTCAGACCTTGAGTCCTTTTGAATATTAAATGCGGAAGTGAACTGTCAAAATGAGGAAGGCTGTCAGAAGAAATTATTTTGTTGATTTCAATTTGTTCAGAGTTTAAAGTCTGTTCGAATTTGATTACATCATTAAATGTTGCACTTTTGTCTAGAATAGGGAACTTATGGGTAGCTTTGTCACAACTACTCAAAAGAAAAGTTATAATAATAAACCTATATAGTGTCGTCATAACTTGCTGGTAACGTTTCGGGTATTGCCGCAGTGGGGGATTTTTAGCACCACTGCTGATTAGAAATACCGCTCTTCAAATATAGCACTAATGTTCAATAGAATTACGTCAGCCCCCATTGCGGCAATACCTTGTTAGCAGCAGGGCTTTTGCTCATTCATTTGTCAGTCGCTCCAATACTTTCGGAAGTTTCTTTGTCAGTTGCTTTTTCCAACCAAACTGCATTATAAAACTAATGATAACGAGCTTCAGTCCTTTGTAGCCCGAATGTTCCAAATGTAGTATTGTTCCGCCACAAGTTGGTTCTAATGCGAAACTTAAAACTGTGTCCAACTTTGTAAAAACTCCTTTCGTTAGTTTGTCTGCCGTGTCGGAATGAATACCTGCACAAGCCAATGCTTTTTCGCCTGTGGCTTCGCCACGATAAGAATAGGAAATATGTTTTTGCGGTTCAATTGTAATGATTTCACAATGTGTTATACCGTCCCAACCTTTTTGCGGTTTCATTCTGAATGTAAAATAATGTCCTTGCGTTGGCTCAATGTTGTTTTCCATAAACCAACTGCCTAACAATTTTGGCTCTGTCAAGGCTCGCCAAACTGTGTCTTGTGTGTATGGCAAAACTGTTTTTAACTTTATTGTTCGTGTCATTTTTCGCTTGCTTTTTTGCTCAACAATGTTTCCAACTTTTTTAGCTTGGAAAGCCAAAACTTATCAAAGTAATCAATCCATTCTTGGAGTTCGTTAAAACCGTCTTGCTTTAAAATACAGTAGCGTTCTCTACCTATATTTTGAATAGAAATAAAACCTGCTCCATACAGAATTTTGACGTGCTTTGAAACGGCGGGTCTGCTCATTTCAAAATTTTCTGCAAGTGAATTTATGGTCAGGCTGTCTTTTGATAACAGTTGTAAAATCTGCCGTCTGCTTGGGTCGGCAATAACCTGAAATGCGTCAAAAGTTTGTGTCGCCATATTACGCAGGATTTAATTGTTTGAATAAACGTTTGCCGATTTTTGCCCAACCTTTGTTCATAATGATATACGCCAAATAGTTTTTGATGCCTTTAAATCCTTTGTGTTCCAAGGTCAAAATAGTTCCGCTGTCCGTTGGCGTAAGTGTCCAAATAACCGTAGAGTTAAGTGATGGATTTTCTTTTGATAATCCGCCTTTCCACGAATAAGCCAATTTCTTGTAAGGCACGATTTCCAATACTTCGCAATAAATTCTGCCGTCAAAACCGAATTTCAGCTTGGGTTTTGCTCCAAATTGAAACTTGTGTCCGACTATGGGCTTGAAGTCGTTTGGCATAAGCCATTGAGCCAATAATTCCGAATTGGTCAAATACCCCCAAACCGTTTCTGGCGATTGAGAGAATGTAAACTGATGTTTAATGTCCTTTTGCATATTACGTAACTTTACGGTTACGCAAAAGTATATGTAACTTTTGAATTACGCAAATTTTTACGATTTTTTGTCGTTACCTGTAAGTCTGAATGATTGTCTGTCGTGATAATTTTATAAAAGTCAGCGAAGGACTGTCCCACGAAACACAGTTGATAAATGTTTGTCTGTTGAAATGCGGTTGTGTCAGCCAAATAGTGAGCTGTCAGGGGACAGTCCACCGATGACTTTACAATGTCGAGCTGTGCGGTCGTTTAGCCTTGCTGCTAACGGTTTGCAAGCAGGCACAGTTTGCTTTTGAAACCGATTCTACCGAAATGTTTGTTTAAAGATACTAATGTTTGTTGCTTTTGCAAAAACGAAAAAAATTGTCTGCCGAAAATTTTGCAAAAGCTATTACCTCGTCTGTGCAAATTGTGCTTGCTTGCTGTTATGGGTTCGGTGCCGCCACATAGGACACGTCATGCTACGTGTCCGCATAATTTGTTATTTTTGCAATTATGTCAAACGTTAAAGATTTTTTTCCAGAAATTAACAGGCCTGGAGAATATGTTGCTTTTTTAAACATTGTTGTCCCAACGATGGAAGGTTCAGCCTACATATTTATGGGATGTGATGGTTATAGTGAGTTTGCTTTTCAAATCGGTGTCGAGCCGGATGAAAGTCCGGCAAGTGTTATTAAGGCTGTCTATTTGTTAACAGAAAACAAAGATTTTGTCCAACACATGGATAAAGGATTCACTTTGGTCTTTGACCGTTTTGAGGAATTGTCTGAACGACTAGAGGCTGTTGTCAAGCCTGTTAATGGAAAAGTAATGTTTAATAAAAAGTTTCACAAAAAAATTGCTGCACCACTTGTGTCAAGTATGAGCCAATTTTTAAGGAAAGGTCCAAAGAGATAGTTTCTGTCAACGGAAAATTTGTCTACGAAGAATTGTCCCGCGGCACTTACCCATAACGGTTTGCGTGCAGGCGTGAGTTTTTTGCTAGTCCAAACTTAAACATTTAGGCGCTAACACGCAAAAAATTACGCTTGCACGCTGTTAGCGGCTGAGCATAACTGGGTTTGGTTTAGTGGTTTAATTGTTGTCGTTTTAATTGTCGAGATGTTATTATGCGTTTAGTTTGATGCCGTTGGTTTTTTATTGCTTTTTGCCTGCTTCGAGTTTATTTCACACAGGTCGATACGTTCAGGTGGGTAGGTAATTTACAAGCTTATTTTGCTAACTATAAAGTTATTCATGCCTTTAAAATAAAAGCAAAATGTGCTTGTAAATGTGCGGTTGTCTGTCCTAATTAGCATTTTATTGGTTTTATTGTTGTGATTTATGTTTTTATTAGCAAGTTTAATCGTATTAAAGTGTAAATCTAAATTATTGTTAACTAGACTAACCGCAACAAACTATAAATGTGAATTAGTGTTAACTAGACTGCTCGAACTAAGCTCACAGCTTGAAGAACTAGAAACACGATTGTTAAAACTATTTAATAGTGTTTTAAAATAATAAACACGACTGTGCGCAATAAAGTTACTTTTAACCAAACCAGAAAAAATGTTACTCGGGATAAAGTATAGTTTAATTGTATTATAAAAAATACTGTCGGAACTAGATTTGCGTTTTATTGTTTTAAAGTTTAGATACTTGATTTTTAAAAATCGATTGAAACATTAAAAAACCCTTTACATTTTTTATTTGTAAAGGGTTTTACTTTGTTATTTGGCATCTTTTTTAGGGACTACTCTTGTGAACTTAAAGGTTTGTGCTGTTTTGTATTGTTGGCTTTTTGCACCAAAAACACTTTTGATGTACTCTTTTGATTGTTTAACTAATTCTAAAACACCTGTTGTTGGGTCGTAGAAAAATAAATTTCTATCGATACGGCTACTCGTTAATAAACTTTTAGAATTGTTTGCATTATCATTAACCGTATTTAAGGTTACTTGTTTTGCATTTAATGTTGTTAGTTGAAATTGTACTTCATTAGGTGCGTAACTGGTAACACTTTGCAACAATAAAATCATTTTATTAAAGTGCTCAAGCTTTTGGTCGAAGCTTTGTTGAGAAGTTGATTTTGAGGTTGTTTCTTCAGGATTTGAATTTCCATCATTAGAAGTATTCAATTTTCCTGCATCAGCTTTGGTTAGTTTTCCTTCTATGTCCCCTCTCATTTTTCCAACTAAGGAAGAAAAATCATTAATTGTTTGTTGCGGTGCACCTGTACTTTTTAATGCGCCAAGTAATTGTGTTGAAAACGAATTTAGATTGTCAAATTCTGTTTCACGGGCGTTTTGATCGTTTTTCCAATTGGTAAGTGCAGTTGCTATTGCATTTATTTTTGCTTGTGCTGTTGCGTGCAATGTAGCAAAGGCTGTTGTGGTTATTGCTGTGTTACTTGGGTTATAAGTTGTGCCAAGTGTTGCTAGAAACTGGTTGTACTTTAATAAGTTTGCCGCGTTTTTAACGTGTCCGGTTTCAAAAAATGAAGTTGCCATGTTGTTTTGTTTTTAAAGGTTAATAATTCTGTTTATTAATCTTTAATACGTTTGTGAGGCTATGATTGGTGTGTAAGTTTGTATTAACAAATGTTAAAACTATTATTCGTTCTCAGTAATTTTTTGCCAATTTTTGTCAAGAATATTTCTACATAATATGATTAATCTTCCATGGTCCTGTTGAACTAACTTGATTGTATCAATTGTAGGGTTATTATAATTTAGAAAGGCTGTTTGTGTTAATTTACCAAATAATTGTAAAGCCTCTTCTTCAAATTCCCTTTCAGGGTGTAACAATAACTGAAGTTTATTATTTAAATAAAGTAATTTAGCAAGTGTAATACTATCATCATTTACCTTTATATATAATGTGGAAACGCATGAGATATATTCGCTGCTTGTATCTCTGAACTGATTCATCCAATCATGGAGATTTTTGATATTATTTGCTGATTTAATTTCAAGCTTTTTAATATTTAATTGATTGTTTAATTGTTTTTCTAGTGTTTCTCTATTAAAATTTAAAAGTTTTCTAGAAACAATTATGTTGACTATGATTGTAGATATTCCTACAATCAATGTTACTAAAGCTGGTAAATATTTATCCATTTTGTATTTGCGTTAACGATTGTAGTGGAAATCCTTTTGCCTGCCTCTTGCAAAAGATTGGAACGGAAAGCGTGTTAAAACGCCCAGAACATTTTTTACTTTTTAACTAGTTTGAATACTTTCTTGTTATTTGAAGTTTGAATGATTGCAAAATAAATACCAGCCTTCAAATCATGTAGGTTTAATTTTGTGGTTGGATTAATTATACTTTGATTAAAAACAATATCGCCTAATGAGTTTGTGATAGTTAATGTTCGTGATTCGTTAAAATCTGACATAATTGCAAGCTGATCGATGAATGGATTGGGGTAAATCACAACATTTTCATTATTCAACAAATTTGGAAAAATCGATAGGATATTACAGTTACCAATTATGTTTGTGTTAGATAATTTAGAAATGAACTTTTTAGAAGTATCTGAATTAATTTTTTTAAATGCACCTGCAACGTATATAGTGTCTTTGTATATTTCTGCACTTAAAATAGCATTTTCAATAGTATCGACTAGCGAACACCACTTAGATCCATCAAATATGCCTAATTTACTTGAAAAGAAACCCGAACAATAATTAGAACTACCGAAAGCATATAGTTTACCATTATGAACTAATAGTTTGGATATAACACCTAAATCTTCGTTTTCTCCCCAACCGGCATCATGCCATGCAATACCGTCCCATTTCATTAGACTATTACCCGCATTGCCAGACGCTTTAGAAAAATTACCGCCTACATAAAGCTCATTGTTGTATACGGTTAATGTACTCACTGAACTTAATGTACCTTTTATACTTCCACCAACATTTACCCAAGATGTTCCATTAAACTTGTAAATGTCTGCAACAGAGGGATTACCATTTTCATAAAAATTACCCGCAATATATAGTTCATTCTTGAATAAAATCATTGAATTAATTAAAGCTAAATTTGAAAGTGGTAATGAAACAGGAGTAAATACGTTGCCTGTTAATGTGGCTAACCCATTTGCTTTTTGATTTTGAATAGTATCAAATTGACCATAAACATAAAGTTTATTAAATGCTCTGAAAAACCCATAAACCGCAGCATTGTAATTTAAAAATTTAAAAGGACGAACAGGAAGAGAATCCCATTTTATACCATCCCAAAGCGCTATGCAAGTAGCATTCACTCTACCAATTGATTGGAAATAGCCACCTACAAGAAGTTTATTATTATATGGTATTCCAGCTAAAACAGTACCGTTCGGATCATTATTTAATATATCATGAGTATTGATACCGCTGCTCAAAGAATCCCAAGTTACACCATTCCATGATGCTATCCCTCTAACATATTTATTTGCAGCATTTTTCATGAATTTGCTGCTGATGATTAATTTGTTATGAGTGGAATCAAAGATTAATTTTTCAATGTAATAAGGAGAGATATTATTATCTAAGTAAGGTAGAGAGCCAAAATTTTGGCTCTCTACTCTTAAATAGAATAAATGTAACAATATCAGGATAATTTTTTTAGTCAATTTTGATAAATTTAGTTGTTACACTTTGGTTTTTCGAATAGATATTCAAAAAATACAATCCTTGCTTCAGACCCGAAACATCAACAGAGTTTTCGTTATTAATTATTTTACCACTTATAATTATTTGGCCTAAAGTATTGTATACTTCAAACATGTGATTATCTATTTTGTCAAGACTAAAATTAAGAAATTTATTGGTTGGATTTGGATAAACAAGAATTTTATTTTTTGTTACATTTTCTTCTTTAATTTCAGTTAATCCATTAATTGGCACTAATTTAAACCTTGTTATACTAGCATCTGAGTTACCATTCTGTGTAGCATCAAAATAAGGAACACCAGAACCGTTAAACAGAGGAAATTGAGCGTTACTGTAGGTTGTACCAACTATATGTAAATTGTTTTGGCTATTAATATCTATATAGCCAGAAAGCTTACCAAAATTAAATCCCTCATCATTTGTTCCGCCTACGTTAGTTGCCCAAATTAAATTAGTGTTGTTTTCCTCAAGTGCATATATAAAATAATCAGATTGACCTTTAAAATTTTCGACATAAGTCAATGAAGGTTGGATAACAGACGAAGGCAAGATAGAACTTCTTGTTAGACCAGAGATGTATACTTTGTTTGCATTGTCTATTTCTAAATCTAAGCCTAAAGTGTTTGAATTACCCTGTAAATAGGTTAAATGCAATAACGAATCTTTATTGTCCATCACAGCATAAACGCAATCTGACAAGCCACTGGTACCAGTGAAATAATACCAATTCCCTGAATTTTTTAATGGGAAACCAGCACCTACCACATCTCTTACGCCTGTTAAATAAACTTTGTTGTTCTTACATTTTACTGATGTGTAATAATCGTAACCATTTCCTCCAAAAAAAGATGAGTATTTTATTTGACCACTGCTACTAAATCTCGTAACTGTGGCATCTGGCTTGGTTCCAACTAAAGCATAGTTAGTCGAGTTACCATTAACGATATTAGGAAAATTGCTACCAGATGAAAATCCCACTACAACTAATTCATTGCTGCTGTCAAAATCTAAATCTCTTATACCATCAGTTAATGCTGCGCTTGCGGGATCATTACTAGCACCAAGATAGGTTCTCCAAACAGTTTGTGATGCGGGGTTATACTTAATTATAAATCCGTCAGTTGTACTACTTGGAGTTGAACTTGACTGTAAGTACTGTGGACTAACGCCAATTGTTGGAATGTTTGTAGAGGCGGTCCAACCAACTACATAAAAGTTACCAGAATTATCAAATTTACACTTATGTGGCTCGTCTTTTAAACTTCCTCCAATATAAGTTAACCACTTTTTCTGGTTACTTGTAGAATTTGTTTGTAAAATGAATCCGTCAAAGTCACCAATTGGGCTCAAAGAATTTGTAGCTCCTGCCTTAGAGAAGGTTAATAAATTAGAATTAGATTGGCCAACAATATATAAATCACCATTTGAGGCAAAATCAATGCTTTTGATTACATCATCATTGGATCCTCCGACAAATGTTGACCAGAGTTTAACACCGTTAGCATCATATTTATCAATATAACCATCGTTACTACCACCTTTAACATTCTGAAAAACCGAAACGCCGGTTACAAGTGGAAAATTATTAGAAGCCGTTCGACCGACAACGAATAATTCATTTGAACTGTTTGACTTAACATCAAAAGGTTCATCATCATTTGCACCACCAACATAAGTTGACCATTCACAATTTAATGAGTTTGTTACAGTGCTTAAAATTTGACCCATATTAAAGGAAATTACTAAAGGAAAAGCATTGTTATAAGTGCCAGTATTTACTGAATATAAATTGCTGCTAATATTATTCCAACCATTAACACCCGATACAGTCGAAGTAATAATTGATGATGTAAATGGATTGAGCATCACACTATAAATTTCTGGCTTTTTAAAGAGCCAAGAGCCTAAGGCGGAAGTAATTTTCAAATCATTTGATACAATGCTTGTGCTGTTAGAACCTTGAAAAGATAACATAATCTGAGCAGGGTTACCTCCGGGTTTAACCACAAAATAATATTTTGAACCAAAACTATTACTTGAATACCAGAGATCTATGTTTGGATAAATGTTAGGAACAATTATGTGAGAGGCACCCTTGATATCTGTTCTCCCGTTTTGACCAGCACCAGTTGTAAAGTAATTCAAAGTAGATAATGTCTGGGTATTAAGTGGATAGTGTTTAGTCATTTTATTTCCGCCGACGAAAATCATATCTACTCGACTTAAAGTATCAAAAATTTGATTGTTAATTTCTGTTTTTTTATACTCGCAAAAAGAAATTCTATCTTTTAAAATGTATTGATTAGGATATGTAAATTTTGTATAAAGCAACACATCGCTAGAAGAATTGAGTGTTGTGTCTAAAATCTCACCAGAATTCAAATAAAATAAATTTGAGAAACTGAAAGTATCAGGAACTAAATTATAATTTACTGGAAAATAAACAGGCGTTTGGCTTATTTTCATTGTAATAATATCCCAATTACCACTTGTGTTTAAAGACAAAGCAGACAAATAAACTACACCAATACCGTTTACAACGAGGCCTGTTGCAGCATCGCCCAAGTTTGAACTACCATTGTGATATTCACGCCATTTAGTGTTACCTGATGGAGCGATTTGATAAACGAATACATCGTTGTTGGTATTTAGTTTTGCACCTGAAACATAAAAGTGATGCGCAATAGTATCAGTAGCAACACGAGGCTCAATATATAAATTATTTATGCCAGTACTTTCGATATTTGTGAAAATTTGAGTGCCAGCAGGAGTATATAACAAAGTGTGATATTCGTAAATACCAGAATTAACTGCGTAACCAGTTACGGCTATGTTGCCAGTAGAATCATTAACTAAAGATGTAGCCGACTGAACACCATTTGAAACATCATAATTATTTTGCCAAATAAGTGTTGGCGAAAGTGCATCTATAACAATAGTAGTATAATCTTTACCAGTTGTATTATTATCTAACATACCACAAATAGCAACATTTGCACCGGTTGCAATAATTGCTTTGGCATTATCATTTGTACCCGCAGTGCCATCGGTATAATATGACCAGTTAGGACCACCATCATTTTTAATGTTAATAGCAGCAATATCATAATTACCACTTGAGTTAATACAATTCCCGGCAATCATTAAAAAATTACCGTTATCTACAATTACCAACCCTACGGCATCATCGTTGCCGGAAACACCGCCATCGAATACATTATTCCAAACGAGTGAACCGTTTGAGTCGTCGTATAACAAAGTTATTATGTCATTATCAGAGCCATTGAAACCAGAGCCTGTTACATATACTTTTGCGGCTAGCTCATCTATTTTTATGTCCACAGCGGCATCTGTTGAGCCAAAATAATCATAACGAGCGCTCCAAATAACAGAACCAGTAGGGCTTAATTTAATGGTGTAGTAATCGAAATTTGATGCCGCATCGTAACTTTGACCCGTAACGTAAACATTACCTGTACTACTAACTTTAATAGCTTTACCGGCATCGTTACCACCATTATTGTAAATGTAAGACCACAATAAAGTGCCTAAAGAATCATATTTTAATACGATTAAATCTTGATTAGACGGTGAAGTACTAATATATCCTGTTACATAAACATTATTGTTGGCATCGAGCGCACTTGGTGCATTTGCTCTTTGAAAACGAGGATTGAAAGTTTTGACCCAATCTATATTTGGGACTACTTGTGATTGCGCCAAGTAAGTAATTAAACTTAGCGCAAAAATTAATAATTGTTTTTTCATGTTTTATTTGTTTTTAGATTATAACTTCATTTTGAGGATAATTATTAATATCTGTCATTGCAGTTATTGCCGCAGTATCGTGCTCATAGTGTCTGTATATGTGTAAACCTGTTCCTTGAGGAAAATCATTAAAAGCTAAACGCATTAAGCGCTCTTCGGTATGAGTTTTTAAAGCCGCATTTAAAGGTTCTTCAAAATGTGCCGTATAAATTTTTCCGATTATTTTTCCATTTGATTCTATTGTTCTAATTACTACTCTCATTTTATTATTTATTAAATTTATTATTATTTGATTTTATAATTTATTAAAAATGCCACACGCCTGTGGCGCGCCTTTTGGTGCGTCAAGCACACGCGCAAAGAAAGCCCGACTGAAAGGCGGGCACCTTATAAAAGAGGGGAGGCAATTAAGCTTATTTATTTTTGCCCAAGTACTTGCAGAAATAAATGTGCTTAATTTGGGGATAGCCAAAATGGTTTTGAAAAAACCAACGTGCGGTAGATATTGTAATGATTTTGTTTGCTTCGGTGTCGTTCCGCCTTGTGTGGCAAACAAATTGATTGCAAAGGATAGCCAACCTGTGCCCTTAAGGCGCAACAGAAACGAGGCAGGCAAAAAGGAATAAAAAACATTCGGTAAACTCGTCCGAAATTTAGTCGACCGAGATTTTAAATATGCTGTTGTAAAGAAACCGTACTTGTCGGCTGAAGTTATTTGTCGATGAGAAATTTTGTTAGAAGTACAAACATTTTTAGAATGATAAAGTAAATTAAAATCGTCAACTGTTTTTTTGTCGACCGAGATGCTGCATTTATTTACCGTTGTCGTCATGCTTTGCCGCTAACGGTTTGCGGCTAGGCATCCGTTTTTTTGCTAAGTCCAAGTTATGTATTTGAGCGTTACTGCGCAAAAAAATGGTGCTTAGCCCGCTGTTAGCGGCTGGTGTTTCTTTCGTCTCGATTCGTCCGAATTTTGTCTTGTCGATTTAGCAAAAACTGTAATGTCACTAAAATAAATGAAAACGCTGTCGCTACATGTGGAAAATAAGTCGGCCAAACGTCTGCAACAAAAAATATTTGAACTAAAACCCATTGGGAAAGAAGAATGAGAAAATATGTTGATACTGTAAAACATACATTTTTTGTGTCCGCCTTTTTTTTGATTTGCTTAGTTGTCCAAATGAGAAGTAGCAAACCAATAATTGTCGGCACGAGATACCAAAAATAGAATTCAGGTCTTGATATTAATTTGTCCATCGTCTTAGTGTCTGTGTGTCCTTACACTTGCCGCTAACGTATGGCAAGCTTGCACAGTGCGGATATTGGAACACTCGTCAACCGAATGTTTTTAATGAAACACCATGCTCACTTTTTGCTTACATGAAAATACACTTTTCTGCGAAGCAGGCAAAATCGTAAGCAAAAAACTTCCTCGTCCGCCCGCATTGTGCAATTGCTTGCTGTTATAGGCTGCCAATATTTCCAGTTTAGTCATTTCTAGTTGTCTATCCATGCGTTAATTTAATGGGATGCCAAACCAAGTTACTTTGTAAAACATAGATTTTCGTCCTGATTTACTTTTGCTAAAATATAATTTCAACCAATCTTGTTGCTCTTTCATTTGTTTTGAAGCATCGTCAATTGATTTTGTCAGTTGTCTAATCATATTCACAGTGTTAACATCTGTACTAGAAATTTCTCCTAACTTATTTTTTGCTTCCTTTAGTTTATTGTCTGGAACATCGAGCATACTTTGTATCTCAGGGTCAGATTTCTTTGGAGTAAATTGTTTGTTTCTATAATTTATAAATTCGTTTAAGCCATTTATTGCTTCATTGTAGTCAACAACTGCTGAGTTATATGAGTTTACAGTTTTGGTATGTCTGTCATTTTCTATTTCTAATTTTAAATGTTGAAGCCTATCAAACACCATTGAATTTTTTACGCCATTTTTTTCCACACGATATGCGGATGAAATTAGTTGGTCAATATGGCTTAGTTTTTCATATGCTTGAAGTGTGTCCTTGAAGCTAAAGTATGCCTTAGTTTTATTTTGCTGTGTCTTTCCTTCGTAAAACTCTTGGTTTGTAATTGGGTAATTTAGAAACTGCCACAAATAGTCAAACGGAATATGAGATTTTATAAATGTTGCTGGATGTGCTTTAAAATAGTCGTTGTTTATTTTTTTGAAAAATTTTCCGCCATTTACATAGCCAGAACCCCAAGTTGGGTCAAATAGAAACCATGAAGTATCAATAAGTGCCGCACTCCAAGCGTGTGGAATGTAGTCAGTAAAACCATTTTGCTTAGTGTAACCTTCAATTACAAATGATTTAAGTCCTGATTTTATACAAATGTCGGTGAATAGTGAAGCATAATTTTCGCAAATACCCTTTCTTGTTTTTAGTGGCTTTGCAATTTTATCTTCTTTCTTTTCATAAAAGTTTATTGCAAACATATTATCGATGTCGTATTGAATGTTTGAAGCAACCCAAATGAAAATTGCTCGGGATTTGTCTTTGTCTGTCGAAAAGTTAGAAGTAATGTAGCTTGCAATAAGGTCAGTAGTCTTTGTCAATGAGTCGGGAAGTTGCAAGGCTTTTTTGTCGATTGCAGAAAACTCGTTTACTGTCGCCTTTTGAGAAAAAATTGTCTGTGTTGCTAATGTAAAAATTAAAATAAGTTTTATAAGTTTCATTCTATCGTCTATGTTATGCGTTTGTGTCGTGATTTGGTTGCCTATAACGTTTCGCAAGCAGGCGTCCGTTTTTTGCTTCGTCAAGTTACACATTTGAGCGTTAACACGCAAAAAATGGCGCTTGCTTGCTGTTAGGGGTTGTAGCCGCCCCAACGGTGCGACACGCTTAAGTGTCCGCCGTTTTACTGCACCTTTGATATTTTAATAGCGTAATAAATACAAGGAGGAATAACTAAAGCAAAGAAGATTAAAAATAGGAAAGGAATTAGTCCTGTCCATTTGCCTTGAGCGGTCATGACCATAAAAGTCGTCAAGGCAATAAATGCAAGAATAATGAATGATTTTACTGTCCGAGCCATTTTTGATGTCAGCTTGTATTGCTCGTCTAAATTATTTTTTGTCATGCGTGATTTGTAAAACCCAGGTCGATACGAAACAAAAGTCAGGAAAGCATAAATTAAAATTGAAAGTCCGAGCGAAAGCCAAAGCGTGTTTTTATTGCCCCAGCCGTCTGCCTGACCCGAGCCATCAAAGTGAATAGCAATTTTGTCGGGAAGTGATGGCAAGGTCAATGCAATTATTAAAGCTTGTGTCAGCAACAAAAGCAAGGAAATTATTTCCCAGATTTTGTCGTTTTTGTCAAGCGTTATTTTCATGTCCAAATGTTTTTTATTTACGAGAGTCTGTCCTCGGCTATTACCCCTAACGTTTTCGCGCTAAGCAACGGTTTGAATTGAAACATTGTCTGCCGAAACGCTACTAACAAAGTTAAATGTTTACTGGACTTTTGCAAAGCGAAAATAAATGTCTTTCGCGGAGCGACCGCTTTTGCAAAAGCCGAAGCCCAATTCCAAACTGTTGCCTTAGCGTGTGTTATAACCTAGCAGGGGCACATTTAGGTTGTCTCTAGCTTACGTGTCCGCATTACCTAACTTTGCTAAGTTTTATTAAATAGTAGAATGTTGGAGGCAGAATTAACGCAAATATTATAAGAATTAAAAAAGGTGTATGTTCTGTCCATTGACCTTGTGCTGTTTTTACCATGAAAAAAGAAAGAATAACAAAAAATATTAAAATATACATTTTCATTGTTCTAGTCATTTTTGATGTTAGCGCATATTGTTCTTGAATATTATTTTCTGTCATACGTGATTTATATAACTCAGGTCTAAACGAAATAATGGTAAATATTGTGTACATTAAAAAAGCAATTCCAAATACAGCCCATAACATATATTTGCTGCCAAAGCCGTCGGCTTTGCCTTCAAAATTAAAATGAATGGGTATTGTGTCTGGTAAGGTCGGCAAACTATACGTAAGTATTATTACAATTGTCAGTAATAATAGTATTGAAATTGATTCCCATATTTTGTCGTATTTGTCAAGAGATATTTTCATGTCAAATTGTTTTTTGTCTACGGAGTTTTAGTCAGCCCCTGTTGGTTATAACGGTTTGCAGCTACAAGAAGTTGGCGATTTCGGAGACGAAAACTGTCTGCCAGCAATGAACTTGATACGAAGCACAAAGCTTCATTTAACCATTGAACCGCCAATTTTTTGTAGGTGCTGTTATATGCCGTTTTTAATCTTTTCAAAGTCCGCGAAATATTTATTGTGGTCAAAATTAATAATAGATTTTCTTGCGTTTTTAGAAAACTGTAAATAGTCTGTGTCTGTCATATTGTAGAATTGATTTAATCTTTCTTTAAAGTCGGTTATCGTTTCACAAAAATAGCCATTAACCCCGTCAACAATGACTGTGCTGTTTTCTGGAAGATTAGTACTTAATACAGGTACTCCATTGTTCATATATTGCTTTGCTTTAATTCCTGATTTGGATATTTGCATTTCGGAATTTGTTAGGGTCGCAAGACCAACATCAAATAACGCAATTCTCTTTTGAATGTCAACTTCGTCATTCCAATCAATTTCTAATGGTATTTCAATTTCAATATTTGAGTTGGATTGAAAATAATTTTTAATAAATTTAATGTCATCTAATTTTAGAACTCCAACGACAATCAATTTCAAATGAAAAGTAAGCTCTTTTAATGCAGGAAAAACTAGTTCGATAAGGCTGTCTTTATGCTCTCCGCCAAATCCGCCAATCCAGCCAATAGTTAAAATAGTATTTCTGTTCGCCTTAACAATTTCCAAGTCAACAGTGGGAGAAGTTGTATGAACAATTCGATTGTTAAATTGGCGTAAATATTTTTCTATCTGTTTGCTTCCTGCTGATATTTTTTCACAGTTTTTCGCGAAAAAATAAATTGTTTTAGGATTTACTTCTAAATAGTCAGCATCATCAAGGTCATACACAGTGTCTTGATTTTTAATTCTAATAAGTAATTTCAACAAAGTAGAATATATGAAATGTGATTGAACTCTCTGAATTACTATTAAAGAATTCGGCTTCCTGAAAAAAAGAGCTGATAAATATGCTTTTATAAATAAGTAAATCCCCTTTGGTCTATAACTGGGGACGATAAAATAACTTTCTACGCTTTTGTATTTTTTAAAAAAGTCTAGCGGATATTTTGCTCTATATCTTACACTCGGTGAGTCAAGATTATAATATGCAAACCAGTATATGAATTCAATTTTCTTATTCTCCAATTTCAATGTGTCGTCTTTTTAAAATGGCATATAACGGTTCGCAAGCAGGCGCATGCGGGTTTATGAAACATTGTCTGCCGAAACGTTAATTTAAAGATACATGTTTGTTGGACTTTTGCAAAATGAAAATATCTGTCCGCGCGTTAGCGCACCTTGAATTTGCAAAAGCCTTATTCGTCCGCCCGCTTGCGCTTGCTTGCTGTTAGGGGTCTGGCCGCCGCACATAGTATTATTATTTGAAGGTCATAAAGTATTGCACACCATTTTTGTCGAAGTGGTCATTAATGTCATTTTGAGTTTTCATCTCAAAAATTTCTTTTGATGTCACAACTTTGAGATAACTCAGCACCCTTGCAGGGTTTTTTCCCATGCCGTCATAAGTTTGTAAGTGTCCGCCTGGAGGGAGAACGAGTGTCCACAAGTTTGTAACTGTGTCGAAGGAATTATAAGAAACATTTGAGTTCTTTATATAGTGTTTAAAAGTCTTAGTGCCAATAATCGTGTCGAGTTGTAGAATAAGGTAGATGTCTTTTGAGGTTTTATTTTTAATTTCAGAATAACACGCAGGTCCACAAATAGCACAACTTGCTAGGAAGGTAACGAGTCCGAAAAAAATTATGTGTGTCTGCTTTTTAATATTAAAATATCTTTGTCGTTTTGTCGTCGGTGGCTTGCCCCTAACGTTTTGCAAGCAGGCGTCCGCACCGCTTGTCCGTGATGTTAAATGTACGGAAGTCCACCGAGAAATTAAAATTGAAAAAACTAGCGGTGTGGTCGCTTGCTTGCTGTTATGCCGTCGTTATTTATTTTCTACTTGTCTGACAATTGTACACATTTCTGGATAGTCAACCGAATATTTTAATTCGTAGGTTTGTCCTACAGAATATTGATTGTTATAGTTAAAGAACAATTGTTCAATAGTTCCATTGTCTGTGGTATATTTAATGATTGCATAAGATTTTGGTCCACCACGAGAATTTCTATTTTCAATTTCTGTCACGTTTGCAATAGTGATTTTTGTCGGCTCGTTATTAAGAATTGAAGAAACTCTGTTGTCTTCTAAATTGTTTATAAAAATAATATTACCTAAAACAAGTCCCGCAAATGCAATATAGACACCTGTCTTAACAAAAGACTGCGAAAACCATTTTGATTTATTTGTCTTATATTTTGTTTTGTTCTTAAGAAGGAATTGTCCGGCGACTGAAAACAAAATAATTAGCCAACCTATAAATGTCAAAATGTATGAAAGGTAATTTACTAAGCCAATGTCCTTATGTCCTTGAAAATAAAACCAAACTGAACCTGTCAAAATGCACGTAAGTCCAATTAGTATGAATTTTTTTTTAAGCGTCATGATGTCTTTGTGTTGCGTCCCTATAATGCGGCATAACGTTTTGCGGCTTGGCGTAGTGGCGGATTTTTAGCACAAATGTTCATACGAAGAACTGCACTTGAACCTACCACAAAACTGTCATACGAAGCACTGCACCCGCCATTACGCCAAACCGCTGTTAGGCGTATGTGCTTTTTTCTATTGTCGTTTGAATACTCCGTTTGCATTAATACTGTCAATTAAAACTTGAATTTCTATTGGCTTTTTCCAGTTTCGGTGAATCATTCGGTGGCAGTTAGAACAAACAGGTGTCAAATTTTTTACAGCTTGTTTTAAAGTGTTTTCAAGGTCATCGTCTTCATATTTGAAAATTGGTTTAGTATGATGAATTTCAATAAAACCTTTTCCAATTTCTTGTCCGTAAAAGTCGCCAAAGTTAAATGTGCAACAATTACAGCTTATCCTGTCGTCTTTTGTGAAAAACTGTATTGCGTAGTTTCTCAAAGTTGAGGAACGCTCGTAAACTGCAACTTCGGCAAGTCTTTTTGTTCCTTCTTGTATAATTACATTTTCGTCAAATGTTTCAATTTTTTTCTTGTTTTGATTCTGTTCAACTTTCCGAAGGTTTTCAGTTAAGTCAGTATAAGTAAAGTCGTTTATTAAAAGGTATTTTAAAATGTCTTGGTTCTCTTTTAAATGTAGCTTTCCGTCATTGGTAATTTCTACATAACCATCTCTCGGTCCACCCTTATATTCAGCATAGCCAAATCTTTCAAATGTGCTATGTGCTTTTAAGTTTCTAACTTTTTGAGAAAATTTATCATCTGCACGACCAGATAAAATTTGCAAATCTTCTCCAGTCGGTTTCATTATGTCACGTAACTTTTGAATTAACTCTGATGTTGTAATGCGTCCACCGTTTAAGCTCATCAAATACAATGATGGCAGTATTAGTTCCGTTTCAGTTATTCTCTTTGCCATATCAATAATTGGTAATTAATAAGTGTTCAACATTTTTGTCATTACGATTCATAAAACTAACCAAATACGTTTTGTCAAATGAACGAATATTAAGATTTCGGTTTGTATAAAGATTGAAAATAAAGTCTGTGTTTTTAATAATCATCATCCACTTTGCCTTACAATTATTAATTAAATAATTTGCAAGTCTCGCTTGGTCGTCTTTTGTAAATTCATTTTTTGCATAAGTGCTAAATTCACTGTCATATGGTGGGTCAAGAAAAATAAAATCGTTTTTTGTTGGTTTGTGCAAATTGAAAAAATCTTCAAAGTCAAGATTTTCAATAGTCGTTTGGTCTAAAAGAGATTTTAATTCTTTGGTTCTTAAATAGTCAACTTTTTTTAGAAAGTTTTTACGGTTGTATGCAATGCCACCATAAGGAACATTGAAGTCACCACTTGCATTATAACGGAACATTCCACTATATGCAAAGTTTCTTATGAAAAGAAAAATTGCTGATTTGAAAGCAGAGTTTAGTTTGTATTTAGTTGAGTTATTATATAAATGTCTAAAGTGCATATAAAATGCACTTTTTAAAGCTGTTTCAATGTTGTCAAGAATATCATTGTCAGGAAGCAAGTTTTTAATTTGCTCCAATTCTTTCATTCTTTTGCTTTTTCTTACAAGATTTATCTTTATTTCTTTGATGAAGTTTTCAATATTGAAGTTGAATATAACTGAAAACATTCCGTTGAATTGCTCAGAATTTTTTAAGATAAATTCAAATAAAATGTCCTTTAGTTTTGTTTCGTCAATTTTGTCTTGCGAATACTGTTTGTATGTAGTTATAAAAAACTTTGAATTGTCTTGAATAACTTTTGTCAGCAAGTCCCAATTATGAATTATTTCGTCAACCGCTTTAAAAAATGTTTTTCTGTCGCCATTTGTTATGCTGCGATATAAACTGATTAATTCGTCTGACTTGTCATTTATGAAATAATTGTCAGCCTGAACAGCTGTATAGACAGCACCACCGCCTACAAAAGGTTCGTAGTAGTCTTTAAATTTACTAGGTAAATTCGGGATGATATATTTTAACTCTTGCTCTTTTCCACCTGCCCACTTTAGTATTGGATAAAGTCGTCTTGTGTCAACATAGTTGCCAATACCAAGTCCGATTTGGTTATATGTTTCTACTGGTTCTTCAACTATATTTTTCATCTGTCAAATGTAAGTTATGATACTCTTTTTTTTATTCATTCTGTCAGAAAGTTTTTAACAACGCACTGTCGTCATAGCATTACGCCTAACGTTTCGGGGCTTGGCGGTCGGCGGACAACTCCATGTTGCAACCGAAGCCAAATGTAAATATAACAATTCTGTTAATTAGTTGCAAGTCCGCCCGATGCCGCCAAGCCCTTGTTAGCTGCTGGTGGGGCTACAAAGGTTGATACGTCTTGATGAAGTCAAGTTATGTGTCAACCTAAAGTTTAACATAAGTGTAAAAATATTTTTAATGTTTAGTAAAATTTAAAGAGTCAAACTTATTGTAGTGCGGTCGCTTTTAGTTTTAGCAATTAAACCGTCGTCGTCAAAATATTATTGAGATGTCAAATTAAATTGTTAAGCTAAATTTTGAGCTTCTGCGAGTTAAGACTGCGCGGTCGCAACGAAACAATTTTTTTAAGTTTAGGACAGAAAAAGCGTCAACATAAATTGTTTTGTGTCGTGCGGTCTGCTAGTGCGAGTCTTATTGTTTTTCGTCGCCCCACTTGCAGCTAACGTTTTGGCGCTTGGCGCAGTGGCGGATTTCGGAGCACAAAACTGTCAAAACACCACAAAAGTTGATGCGAGCTAGAATGTTCAATTAACCACTGAACCCGCCATTGAGCCAAACGCCTGTTATGGGCTGGGCTTCCTTGTTCGCTCTTAATTTGTTTCGTATTCAAGTCCTGGGAATTTGTCGGTAAATTTATTTATGAGTTTGTGGATATTTCCAATTCCCCAATTTCGAGCAACATAAAACTCTTCACCGTTGTAAATAAGTTCAGGCGAATCATTAGTCCGATATTTTCTATATTTTATTTCTGTTTCTGTAAATTCTTCTTTTTTCTTAAGAAGTAGAAAACTACAACTTTTATCTTTTTTAAGGTATTTTATAATGTTGTCGTCAATAAGTCCTTTTGCATTTAAAAGGTTGATTGTTTGTAGTCCAATGTCAGATTTTTTGAAATTACTGCTGAATATTTCTCCGTTATATTTTATGTTGTAGGTGCTACGGTCTTTATCGGAAGATAAACTGTCTAATGCTTCTCTGATACTGTCCCTTGTATCTTTTTCTTGTTCAGGGTCAGAACTTATTGCATATAAAGAGGCTAAAATCAACTTTTGATTTTTCTCCCAAAAGCTTGACAATAATTTTCTTTCTTCGTTACCAAGTGCCATAATTAATTCTTGTTTGTGTCCGTCAGCTTCTTCATTGATGGAAGGTTGGCTTAAAGATTTTAAATATTCAGTTAGTATATTTTGAGTTCGAGTTGAAATGTTCTGATTTAATGCTGGTTCTATTAAATAGTCAACTATTGACTGATAGTTTATTTGGATAAACTCTTTACAGTTACACTCAGGCTCTGTCAGTTCTATTAGGTCAAGCGTTGAAATAGGCGTTAAGTAAACATAGATTATAATGTTGTCATCATTTTGCGTTGGATTAAAGTATTTGAAGTAGCTGTTTGTTTGGTCGTTATTCTCTTTGCTTTCAACTTTGTTTTCAATTACTAACCTAATGTTCTTTGTTTTTCCTGCTATCAAAAGTGTCAATTCGATATATATGTCAAGCCTACCAACATTTTTAATTGCATACTCTGATTTAACAAATAATCTTTCGATTGAATAATCTTCTGTAACAAATGCATTAAAAAGGTCGCTGTGTCTTCTTTTTAATTTGTCATTGCTAAATTTTAAAATAATGTCTAAGAACTTTTTTATTGAGAACTCACCCAAATTATGGCTTTCCAAGTTTCCAAGTAGCCAAGCGAGAAATCCACTATGACTAATTTCCCTTCTGCTCACGCCCAAAATTTCAGAGAATGATTTTGAATAGTAAAAATTTTCTAACTTTTGAAAGTCAGGGTCATTTTTGAATTTTATTATTTCATCTCTGATTTGGTCTATCGTGTAATTTTCTGTCATTGTTCTTGTCGTCTTTTAGCCTTGCCCATAACGTGTTGCGTGTTGCCGCAGTTGGCGATTTCGGAGCACTTCACTGTCAACCAGCACAAAAGTTTGATAGGAGCACTCAGCTTCAATTTTGCACGTCACCGCCAATTGAGGCAACACGCTGTTACCAGCTGGCGTTCTTGTCCACCGTGTCTGTAAACCATTGTCGTTGTTGAGTTTCCTTGTCTTTGTCGGGTTGGTTTGCGTGTCGGGTGTTTTAATTATTTTAGAAGGGGAGGAAAAAATATTTTGAAATTCTTCCTGCGTTGGAACAGGCACACTCTTACCGCATTTTTGGTCTGCGGGTGGCATTGTGTGAATGCGGTATGTGTGTGACTGTAGCGTTGGCATTATTTGTTTGCGTTAAATCTTAAAAAGTCCTTTTGCATTATTTTAAACATTGTGCCTGCAAAGAAGTCACGAAACTCTTTGTTGTCGTTGAACTCCTTAAATACTTCAAAGTTGGTTTCAATGTGGTCAATTAGTTTACGTTTCAATACTTCTTCAAAAGTGATTTTGGCGTTCTGTTCGTCTGAATGTTTGAAAGCGTTTGCAAACTCAGCATCTTGTGCAACGTCCGCCATTAAGTCCTCAGTCATTTTTTTAACCTTGTCCTCGTTGGTGAACTGTGTCCCGAAGCGGTCGTTAAATGCTTTTACAATGTTCGATAAATATTCCATTTCTGGCTCGGCTGCTCCGCCTCTCATGTCTGTTGGAAGTGGCTTTAACTCGTCACCTTGTTGCAACTGAATATTAAATTCTCCTTCCTTTTGCAGTCGGTAACTGTCCATGTCAATATTGTCCAAAATGCCTTGTGCCAAATCTTCGTCACGTTGTTTACCCAATTTGTTTTGCAAGTGATTTAAGAACAAATACAGTCTTTCCAAGTATGGATTTACAAAAGGAACGATTTGAGCAAGGAAAACATACAAGCGAACATAAGTCTTACATTTTGCCCTAAAATCGTCTTGCTGTTCTTCATTTAAACTTGTTCTAAAAACTTCTGCAGCTGCATCTAAAATGCTGTGTAATTGGTCAACAGGAACATTCATAACCATCTTTTGCGAAAACTCCTGAACTTGTTCGGGTGTGTAAACCTGAAAAGCATCTAATGAACTTTGTAAGTCAAACAGTTTATTCGGGTCGGTTGCTTCTCCTAAAATGGTGGTTTCAAAGAATGGGTCAAACGATTTTTTTATTTCGTCTGCATCATTGGCAAAGTCCAAAACAAAAGTGTCTTTCTTTCCTGCTGTTGTTCTGTTTAGGCGTGAAAGTGTCTGGACTGCATTAACTCCGCCCAATTTCTTGTCAACATACATGGTATGCAAAAGTGGTTGGTCAAATCCTGTTTGGTATTTGTTTGCCACAATCAAAAAGCGGTATTCTGATTTTTTAAACTCATCTGGAATGGCAGCACTTGAAAAGTGATTAAGTGCGGCTTCTGTTTGACCGTCTATTTCTCCCGAAAAAGCTACGATTGCTTTGTAAGGGTTTCCTGTGTCTGCTAAATACTTGTCAAATGCTTTTTTGTATTTCACGGCATTTCTGCGACTGCTTGTAACTACCATTGCCTTTGCCAAACCATTGATTTTCGCTTTACGGATTACATTGTCCATAAAATGGTCAACCATCAAAGCCGTTTTCTTAGCAATGGCGTGTGAATGGCTCTCAACAAATATTTTCAGTTTTTTCTGTGCCTTGTTTTTATCATAGGCAGGGTCGTCCTCAATTTTCTTTAGCAAAGCATAATAGCTTTGGTAAGTGGTGTAATTCTGCAATACATCTAAAATGAAGTTTTCCTCAATGGCTTGTTTCATGGAGTAAAGATGAAATGCCCTGAATTTCTCTTTTCCGTTGTCGTTGTATTTCTCTCCGAATAGTTCAAGCGTTTTGTTCTTTGGTGTTGCTGTGAAAGCAAAGTAACTGGCATTGGTCAGCATCTTTCTGCCTTTCACAATATCTACTACCAAATCTTCCGAAGTCAATTCGTCATTTTGGTCTTTGTCCACAAACACAAATTCATCATCATCCACCTGCACCTTTTCAAAGTCTTTGGCAAGGGTTTCATTCAGTTTTCCTGCGGTGTTTCCGCTTTGGCTGCTGTGTGCTTCGTCAATGATGATGGCAAACTTATTTCCGGGAAGTTCTCCAATTTCATTTACGATGTATGGAAATTTCTGAATGGTGGTGATAATGATTTTCTTGCCTTCTTCCAAAGCCGTTTTCAGTTGTTTACTGCCTTCGGTAATAGCTTCCACAACGCCTTTTACTTGCTCAAACTGTTTGATGTTGTTACGAATTTGAGCATCCAATACTTTACGGTCTGTTACAACAATTACAGTATCAAAAACGGTGTTTTCGTTCTTCTTATCGAACAAGCCTACCAATTGATGAGCCAACCAAGAAATAGAATTGGATTTACCTGAACCTGCCGAATGTTGAATTAAGTAGCGTTTCCCTGCTCCGTTTTCTTTGGCATTGCTTAGAAGTTTGTCAACGGCATCAATTTGATGGTAGCGTGGAAAAATCAGTTTCTTTACTTTCTCCTTTTTTACTTTTCCATCAGGCAAAATCTTTTCTGTTTCTTCTTCAAACAACTGAACATAGTTCTGAATGATGTTGGTTAAACGGTCTTTGGTTAAAATGTCTTTCCAGAGATAATCGGTTTTTATGCCGCTTGGATTAGGTGGATTTCCTGCACCGTTGTTATAACCTTTGTTGAATGGTAAAAAGTAAGTGTTCTCACCTTTCAAGTGGGTTGCCATCCAAATTTGCTCGCTGTCCACCGCAAAGTGAACCATGCAACGACCTAAGCGAAACAATTCTTCTCTTGGGTCACGATTGGTTTTGTATTGTTTAATGGCATCTTTTACCGTTTGTTTGGTCAGTTCGTTTTTAAGTTCAAAGGTGATGATGGGTAAACCATTGATGAATACCACCAAATCCAGCGAGTTTTCATTTTGCGTGCTGTAATGCACTTGCCGTGTTACTGAAAAAATATTTTGGTTGTAAAGGGATAAATCTTTTTCATTCAGGTTGGAAACGGGTTTATCAAAAAACAGTTTGAGTTTGATGTTATTGTCCGTTATGCCTTTGCGTAAAACTTCAATAATGCCAAAGGTTTTGATTTGATTGTTTAAGCGATACAAAACCTTGCTTCTGAAATTGCTACCGTGAATGGTTTGCAGTTTCATTACTTCCTTTTCCTGTGTGGCTTGCAGAAAATTGAATAGCAAATCTTCATCCACACAATCCACACGGTTGTAATTACTGAAATGCCTTTCTTCAAAAGTATTCACCAAACACAAGTGTTGCGTTATATGGGCTTCTAATCCTTTTTCTGTTGTGTCTGTTTTCATTTCTTTAATGCATCAGGATTGGTTATTAATTTTTTTACAACGTTCCAATCCCTTTGTTCTTCTTCATTAGGTTCTTTGGCATTAATTACACCAATAATTTTGCCGTAAATAGTATTATAAAAACCTTCGAGAGCTTTGTTGTATACTGTGTCTGTGTTCTGAACATTCAAATCAGGAAATGAAAAAGTAAATCCCTTATTCGAATCAAATGTCATATTAACCATTATTTCTTCTGAAAGAAGAAGAGGATTATTATCCTTTGGAATTATTTCTGAAACTTTAATCTCATACTCTGCCGTTTTCATTTGTTCTTTAAAAATCACATGCTTTGATGTTCTGCCACCTTTGCCGCTTCTTTTGTGAACTAATGAACTTTCAAGCTCTCCAATATCTTCTTGAGTAATTTGTTTAACTGTTATAAGTTTTTGTTTTTGTTTGTTGACAATTTTTGAAACAAATTTCTTGTTGAAATCTTCCGTGTCGTAGTATCCAACTTTATAAGGTGTATTGTTTGACTTTATCTTAGTTAGTGGTCTAAATATGTCATTAACTTCCTCATCTGTATAGCCCTTTTTGATTTCCTGAATATCTTCATCAGATAATGGATTAATAAATATTTCATGATGATATTTTGAAACAACATTTGCTTTAATTTCTACGAGCTCCCTATTATCTCCTGGTCTTGGTAGAAAGTCATTTGCAATTGAGAATTTAAAACTCCCATATGCAGAACTCGTCACTAATGGATTGACTAATTTCTCAATCTCACTCAAAATGTTCTGCTCTAACTCTTCTTCAATTTTAAGAACTCTTTTGAATTTCGATATTGCATAAGCTTTTAACGATTTTAAATAGCTTTCAGAAAATTCTTTGATACTCTCTAAACTAACAGAATGGCCAAAACTTAAATTCGCAGGCTCAATTACATAATGGATGCTTCTTTGTCTTAATAAATTTAGATAGTTAAATTCCTTGCTCGCCTCATTTGGTGCCATATTACTAAGTGAAACGGCTAACTCAAGGGCATTATTTAATTGCTCTTTAATTAATACATCTGTTGTATGCAACAGTCCAAAAAATATAAATTTCTTAGCTTGTTCAATTTGACCTGCCTTAATATTTAGGTATGCAGCACTTCTAATAACAATACTTCTTGTTGGTTCTAAATCGGGTTTATCAAAGTAAAATTCTGCCACTTGACTTTCTAAGTCAGCAGCTTTATTAAACAAGTCAAAGGCCATTGAATAATTATCTTGTTCTAAGGCTTGCTTGGCCTTAAAAGAGTAATCCATTGCCTCTTGATGAATTAATTTTGGTTTCATTTATGAATCTCTTTTACGGTTCGTGGGGTCTTAAATAACGTCACCAATACTGAAGAATCTTTGTCTTTTTTATAGCCCCTTTTAATTTGCGCATGTTTATCTTTAATTCTTCCGAGTAAAGTATTTGTTTTTGATTCTTCCAATATTCCAGATATTTCAACATAATGGAAGTCGTCAAGAAAGTTTAAATCATCATCATCTGGTTCTTCATTTTTAAAACGATAATCTACTCCATCTCCGATTTCAGATTGCTCGACATACTTAAATTCCTTAAAGACCGACATTACAAACCATGCCATAGCAACACCACCATGATTTGCCATGTCTTTTTTTTCTTTCATTGCTGCTTTAGAAAAATTAGAATCCCACTCAAGTATTGCCTTCGTTTCTGTTCCATCAATACTAAACTCAATTTCAGCCTTTGAATCGCTATGAAACTTGTCAAAAGCCGTTGCAGCCCATTGATTGCAAGTGATTATTTGCTCCTGTGTTGGGCCAGTTAGCTTTACTTTTGTTAAATCCAGATGATATTTATCCATTTTCGATTACAAATTTATTTTCTTTTCCCCATCACCGCCTCTGCTATCATCGCCTCTTTGTATTCCCGAATAAGTTCAATTTCCCGTTCGGCTTTGGCTATGGCTGTGTCTATGGTGGCGGTTTCGGTTTTTATGTATTCTACGATTTGTTTTTGTTCGTCAATTGGTGGAATTGCTAAAAAAATCTTTCTAAAATCTCCTTTACCAATATTGGGTTGACCCGTTTCTCGAACATGATAGTTTATTTGCTTTTGAATAAAAGGAGAACTCAATTGCAAATACAAATAATCCTTATCAAGTTCTTCTGAATTTAATGGAATGAAATTACCTACACGGTAATTTTGTAAAAGGACTTCATCCTTAATATCTGCTCTAATTATTTTACCAATTGTTCCGCCTGTAAGAGCCATTAGAATGTCACCTTCATTAATAACAATATCCTTAAACTCTTTAATTCTAGTTTCTTCAATTGTATTAGCTTTTGTCAAATCCAAATATCCATTCGGATTTAGTTGTGTTATTTTGACAATCCTAACGCCTTCTTCGGTAAAATCGTAATCCCTGAACTGGAAACCGTGTCGCAGGAAAACATATTTATTAAATTTTTCAATTTTATAATGAGCAGGAAATTTTTCTGCAAAAGGAATTTCTGAAATTTTGAATATTACCTTTTCATTTAATCCATTTGTTATTGTTTTGTAAACCATTGAAGATTTCTGCTCCTTCAACAACTCAATAAACCGTTGCTTCTTCTGTATAAACAAGTTTATCTTTTCTTCCTGTGCTTTGATGTATTGCACAATTTCGTCTTGCTCGTCTTTGGGCGGCACTACGGTAAAAATGCTGAAAAACTTATCGGAATATAAACGCAAACGGCTGTCAATAATGCCTGTGCTATGTCTGCGAAACTCGGCTTTAAACAAATTGGCGGTAAACAAATAGCCAAAATATTCAGGGTTGCTGTCGCCTATAATGCGGTAAACACAATAAGCAGGGCTTGTTATTCCATTGTATGGCGAAATGCCTAAACTGCCGTTCCAAGCCAACATGATATTGATAACCAAATCGCCTTGTTGCACCAATTTATAACCCACTAAACTTTCAGCATTGGTCAGGTGGTCGTCTTCGTTTTCCAAACTTTCCCGTTTCAGCGTTACGCCTGTGTAATGCGAAACCGAAAGCAGTTCTTCGCTGCCTGTTTCGCTTCGGCTGTCCATTTCCTGAAACAGATTTTTAATGCGAAGCACTTCCCAATGAGCAGGGAACTCACCCAACCAAGCGGTTTTTGTATTTTCTACTGCCGTTGCTATCATGCTTCAATTATCTCTTTTAGTAAACCGTCTGTTTCCTGCTCTATGGCAAAAATGTCTTTGGCAATTTCAGTCAATGCTCTTGGCGGTTGGTGTTTGTAGAAGTATTTGGCAAAATTTATTTCATAACCAATTTTAGTGTCTTTCTTATCCCACCAAGCATCAGGAGCAAAAGGCAATACTTCACATTCAAAAAACTCCTGTATATCTTCTTTCAACGGAATGTTTTCGGTGTCTTTCAGTTTTGGGTCGGGCTTAGGTTTGCCTTTGCTGTCGGTTACTATTTTGCCTTTCTCGTCCTTCAAAGGTCGGTTCACTGTTATTTGAGCATAACCGAAGTCTTCGTTGTCAAATATTTTGCTGTATTCGTTCTCTTCAAAATTCAGGAACATTTTTTCAATCACCGGGATATGTTCGGCTGAAAACTCCACTCGTTTTTTGCCCAAGGGCTTCCGCATTTTGTAATAGAACTTTTCCGAAGTGGCATTTATCAATTGCACTTTGCCTTTTCGGTTATTGGCTTTTCGGTTGGTGAAAAGGAAAATGTAAGTAGGAATGCCCGTGTTGTAAAACATATCGTTGGGCAATGCTACAATGGCTTCCAATAAATCGTTTTCAATAATGTATTTGCGAATTTCGCTTTCGCCTTGTCCTGCATCACCTGTAAATAAAGCCGAACCATTATGAACCGAAGCAATACGGCTGCCGAGTTCGGTATCTTTCATTTTACTCAGCATGTGCAAGACAAACATCAACTGTCCGTCATTCACACGGCTGGTAACAGCTTCTTCTTTGTAGCTGCCTTTCAGCATAAAGCGTTTATCAGTGATAGCACCTTTAGGCCCAACGCCTAATGCTTTTTTATCAGGTGCCCAGGTCTTTCCATAAGGCGGATTGGTCAGCATGAAGTCAAACTTTAAATCCTTGTCAAATCCATAAGCACTCAAAGTGCTGCCATAAGCAATTTTGTCGGGGTCTTCGCCTTTTATCAGCATATCGCTTTTGCAAGTCGCATAAATGAAAGGCGTGCTTTCCTGTCCGTATAAATGAACGGTGGCATTGCTTTTAATCAGTCCATCTGGATTGAGCAAAAAGTTTTTGGCAATGGTGAGCATTCCACCGCTGCCCACACAAGGGTCGTAAATCAAATAAGTGCCTTGCTTGATTTTGTCTTTTACCGGTAAGAACACAAGGTGTGTCATCAAATCAATGATTTCCCTTGGCGTAAAGTGTTCTCCTGCTTCTTCGTTGTTTTCTTCGTTAAATCGTCTTACCAAATCTTCATACACATAACCCATTGCCAAGGGTGGCAATTTGTCGGGATGTAATTCAACTTTTGGAGAACAGAATTTTTCAATGAGTGAATAAAGAATGTCTGCTTCGTCCAAGGTTTCAATTTCATTTCTGAACTTGAATTGTTTGATAATGTCCTGCACATTTTCAGAAAAGCCATTCAGGTAATTTTCAAAATTGCTTCTTAGGTTTTTCGGGTCATCAAGTAGTTTTTTTAAGGTAAACTTTGAAGTATTGTAAAAAGCCAATCCTGAACCGTGTTTGTTGTTGGTCAGCAAACTGTCCAAGTTTTGAAGTTTGGATTTGTATTCATTGAAAGTCTTTAAAACCTGTTCTTTGGTGGGTTCTAAAAGCAAGTCCAGTCTGCGAATAACTACCATTGGCAGGATAACATCTTTGTATTTTCCTTTTTGGTAGGTATTTACCAAAACATCATCCGCAACTGTCCAAAGGAAGTTAATAACGGGTTGCAGTGATTGTGTATTTAAGCTCATTTCGTATTTGTCTTTTCGTTTATTTTCAGGTTTCTAAATTACAATTTTAAGTTGCATAATCGTCTTTGGTGCGGTGGCAAAAAATGGCTCTTTTGGTTTTGCGAAGGGTCGGCTTGTGTGTCGGGCAAAACCAAATGTGCCATTTGCGGGCTGGCATAGAATTTCAAAATATTTTGTGCGGTGGGAAAAAAATTAAAACACAGAAGGGTCGGCAATGAGTGTCGGCTTACTCGCTGTCTAATTGCTATATCTTTTCTATGTCCGTGTTCACCTGTCAAAATGGTTTACTTTATTTCAGTTTTTAATCTTCTGTTTATTGTTGTCGTGTCGTCTTTTACGCTTGCTGGTAACGGTTTCGGGCTTGGCGGTCGACGGAAACCAAATGTTGCTACCGAAGCCAAATGTAAATATATGAATTCTGTTTATTAGTTGCAAGTCCGCCGCTGCCGCCAAACCCGTGTTATGCGCTGAGTT
>Ga0209460_1000360_pt1 | contig 44977 bp, 23 predicted proteins | sample EBPBio132013_DNA_FD_185868 | JGI IMG/M metagenome (GOLD analysis project Ga0209460, IMG submission 185868) | Wastewater treatment Type I Accumulibacter community from EBPR Bioreactor in Madison, WI, USA - Reactor 2_5/13/2013_ DNA (SPAdes)... | ecosystem: Engineered > Bioreactor > EBPR >... | reverse complement strand
CTGCGCCTCCCTATACTGCCCTTGACTGTCCAAGACCATCGCCAGATTGTTCACACTCGTCGCCGTATCGGGATGGTCTGGACCCAACCTCGCTTCCCGCACCGCCAAGGCCCGTTCAAACAACGGCTGCGCCTCCCCATACCGCCCTTGCTCCGCCAAGACAAACGCCAGTCCGTTCACGCTCGTCGCCGTATCGGGATGGTCTGGATCTAACACCGTTTCCCGCACCGCCAAGGCCCGTTCATACAAGGGCTGCGCGTCCCCATACTGCCCTTGACGCTCGAAGACCCCCGCCAGATTATGCACACTCGAAGCCGTATCGGGATGGCCTGGACCCAACCTCGCTTCCCGCACCGCCAAGGCCCGTTCAAACAAGGGCTGCGCCTCCCTATACTGCCCTTGCCGCACCAAGACCACCGCCAGATTGTTCACACTCGTCGCCGTATCGGGATGGTCTGGACCCAACATCGCTTCCCGCACCGCCAATGCTCGTTCATACAAGGGCTGCGCCTCCCCATACCGCCCTTGACTGTCCAAGACCGTCGCCAGATTGTTCAGACTCCTCGCCGTATCGAGGTGGTCTGGACCCAACATCGCTTCCCGCACCGCCAAGGCCCGTTCAAACAACGGCTGCGCGTCCCTATACTGCCCTTGATGCACCAAGACCATTGCCAAATTGTTCACACTTGAAACTGTATCGGGATGGTCTGGACCTAACATCGCTTCCCGCACCGCCAAGGCCCGTTCAAACAACGGCTGCGCCGCCGCATAGGCTCCCCGCAATTGTTCAAAAAAACCAAGATTATTGGTGAGAAATGCTGCCCATGCATCACCGCGCTCTAACGCCCGTAGGGTTGCATGACGCAAATGAGGCTCAAGCAGCAGCATCGAACGTGGCACGCCTGTCCCATTCGCACGGGATGCCATACGATTGATCCGATCGTGCACCATACCCAACATGTCTACCGATCCTAATCGCGCATGGACAACCTGGGCCAGCAAGCGATGCAGCACCACGGCATCGCTACCTTCGAGCAAGCCGAGCTGCTGTAACCGACGCAACCCATCAACCCTCGCGGTCTGGGTCGCCCCATCCGGCACAAATGCCAAGACCAGTTCACGCGGAATCGGCACGCTCGGCGCACACCACGCCGCGCCATCAAGCATGCCCAAGGCCAACGCATCAGTGGGTTTGGTCGGATCAAGCTGCTTAAAACTGAGCATAAACGTCGCTTCAACATTCTGTTCATGTTCGGTTGGCGAGTCAAACGCCCCATGCCCGTGCAGCGATTCATGCGCAATGCTCAGGGCAGCACGATACGCCATGATGTCGGGCCGATAGGTATGAAGATAGCTTCCTGCCAGATGTAACGCGAGCGGTAAATGCCCAAGATCCTCCGCAATCAGATCAGCCTCAGCATCTGTGAGGTCAGCATAGAACGCTTGCAAGAGCAAACGACTTTCGGCAGGCGAGAGCAGCCCCAGCCGAATTTGCGTGAATGTGGGCCACTGATCCGACCGCGCCGTCACCAGCACCCGACAGCCGCCGATGGTGGGCTTCCACCGTTTGAGAACCGTGCGATCCTCACAATTATCAAAAATCAGCAAGCGCGGTATGGGCGATTTCCATTCCTTCAGCACCCGCTGCTCCTGCTCATCGAGTGTCATTCCGGTGGTGTTTATCCCTAAATCAACCGCACACGCCGCAATCTGACTGGGCACCTGATTCGGATCGGCACAGTTCAACCAAAACACCCCACCATGAAAATAGACCCCGTAGCGATAGGCAAATTCCGTCACCAGGCTGGTTTTGCCAATCCCACCAATGCCCGTGGCCACCGCTGGCATGACGACCGCTGGATGGGCTGTGCCAATTGCCGCCGCCAATTGTTTCAATTCGGCCTCGCGCCCAACAAAGTGTGGGCTGGATTCAAAGGGCAGACGTGAGGCGTGGGGCAGATCGGAACGCGGTTTGGGGACATCGTTCAGTGGAATTGAGGCAAGGGCCGCGCGGGCAGCGGGCAAGGGATCAATCGGCTGCGGGAGGTGGACGTTAAGGCCTGCCTGCACAGCACCTATCGTCACTGTGGCATTGGTAAAGTCGTTGTTTTCGCCAAACAGCATGGCGATGGAATTGCCACCCAGCAGCGCAGGATGGCCTGCAAAGACCGATTCGAGCGCGGTCGTGACACTCGCACGATCATACTGCGGGTATTGGGCAAGAATGGCATCGGCCACGATGGGTATGAGCGCGGGGACATCCATGGGCGACTCCTCACACGGCGCTTAAGCGGGACTTCTTCTGTATCCTGTATAGCGATCCTATTGTCGCACATTTCTGGCATGCAGAGCAGAAAAATCACTCGCATGGGGTCACAAGCCCAAGATTCGCGCTACCGAGCGCCACGCCATTAAGAATAGTTAATGCTGGGGCCGCTTTTCGCTGAATGGACATGGTATCCGATAAATACGCGCTCTGTGATGTCTAATAAGCATCGGCATATGGCGAACATAGCCCACCAGATGCGCTAAAATCCATACGTTGCCGTTCACTGCATCAATGTTGGGTTTACCTCTATTAGCGAAGATTGAAGTATTTCACGAGATCGTGGTGCAGATGATCTGGCGCTTTGAAGAGCGTTGGTTTAAGCAGATCATCACCATCTAAATAAATATTCTCATGAATACTTGTCGCCTCTCCGCGAGCATGCCCCTGAACCCAGGTATGACCAGGCCGTAACGTGATGCCAGCTTTTTCTGCCTGAAGATATTTAATGTGTGCTGCCCGAAACGTTTTGCTAATATACCGTTCATGGCCGATCACGGTATGGGTCGCTTTTGCCTGAGCTTCATACCAATCGTTTAAGGGACTCGCTCCGGATTGTCGCCGAATGCGTGGTAATGAACGCTGTTGAATGGTCGTTCCTTCATGCTGCATACGCGAAGAATGCTCTTGGTGAGCGGAATGGTGCTGTTCTCTATGCTGTGGAATGACGAAGGCATGATAGGTGGCGATGATCATGTAATACACCAGAAAGTAATAGGTTCGGTTATTGATGAGATCGACAAATCCCTTGATTGATCCATCGCGATTGACGACAATGGTACCTGCAAGCGGCGTATCATTATTGCTACGGAACAGTGCTAATACGTATATACTTGGAGATTCCAGCCCTTCCTGAATAAATTTAAATGACAGAATATTGGTGTATTTCGTTAATATCGCTGGAGCCTCAATCTCCGCTCTTCCATTCGAAGGAATCTCATACATTCTTTTTTCTGAGCAGATATCATCCCATAGACTATGGATGACTGTTTGGATGTGTGCCGTATGATGGATCGCCGTATTCCAATAACTTGTCATAAAATCGGTCAACATGTCGTGTTTAAGCGGCTGGAAACTATGATGCATGAAACTTCGTGGTAAGACATCATTCGTAATCGAATTGAACATGAGGGCTAATTCATCACTCGTTTTGATGGAGGGATTGGCGATAAAGCTTAATCGTTGTTGGAAGTCAAGGAACGCCATAGGGTTAATAGACTGGATGAATTGAGGGATATCATCTATATTGGGTAACCCCTCTTTTATATAGGTATAGATGTAACAGTATTCCAGTACATGGAATCGTATATCGTAGCTTTTTATCGTGGTTAAGAGCTTTTGTGCATTTGTTCGTATCCCTGTTTTAAATAGAATATCATCGATTAATTGATCAGGATTTTTAAAAGGGGATTGTATTTTCTTGAGTTCTAAAACTAATTGGATGAATTCAAAGATATATGTTTGCGGTTTATTTCTTCTTTTCAAGAAATGTATAGCATCCTTTAAAGACTCATCGTGTATATTTTTATTGTGTAAATAAGTATGAATTTCTATAGAACTATACCTACAGAAATCACTGAGTGATTGATATAGATGTATTCTTGATAAAAATAAGTTGATGTTAGGAGTGTTTTGTTGATAAAGAGTATTGATTACAATAACCTTTTTTTGATTGCTATTGAGGCTTTTTCTTGCAAGATTTGCTTGTATATCGCTTGTATTGAATGTTGATTGACTTGATAGAAATGTATCAATTATATCAATAATGGATACATTTATATTTTTTGATGCAGCCCATTTCTCTGTTTTGATTATCTTTGATACGTTATCTCTATGGATATTCTTTGTTAAAAGAATTGTATTTTCATAAAGTTTAGGATTTTTTAGGATATAAATTTTCTCTAAAGAATTATCTATTAAATAGATGGCATTCTCTATAGAGCCTTCTATATTCTTTAAAAGGAATAGGATATTATTCCAATCTATTTGATTATTATCGATAATATCCTTGTTTTTGTAAATGAAATTAGAGATGAATATGTAATTAATTGTTTTTTGTTTATCGAATTTATTTCTTTTGTGGATAGAATAGATATCAATTAATTTCATCGTATTATGGATGTTATGGCGAATGATTTCATTAATCATTGATGGTGATGATGATTCTAGTAAAATATAACTATCAATGTCATTGAAGAAAGTATGATATTGGATGTAATTATATAATATATTGATGATTCTATTGAAACTAATAGAATTGATGGAATTGTATTTATAGTAATACCCGAGAACATTTATCTTGTTTGATATCATGAAGTAATTCTTAATTTCATTTTTTTGGATTTTTACTTTTGTTTTTTGAATAAAACTGGAAAAATTTACAACTTCATTGAAGTCGTAAACTATATGTGTATCGGCTAATACTTCTAAAATATTTAATATATAATTTATATTCGTTTTACTTAATTTTGATGATATCAACTCATGTAATTTTTTTGATTGAAATAGTTTCTTTATTAATGGTAATCTGCTGTCATTTCTGATAAACTTTATGAAGTTAGTGAATAACTTTACGTCGTATCCTTCTTTAAACATCGTTAATATCATGACAAAATAACCATGATTTATTACTGAAACAGGAGTTATTTCTAGTAGAAACGGTAAGATTTTTTTAATTTCGGTGAACGAGAAATTATGAATGATATACGATTGGATTTTGCTGAGAAATTGACTCGTAGTAGCAATGTTTTCTGACGTGTATTTATGGATATATTCGTGTTCTAGATGTTGAATAACATGATCAAGATTGATTTTCCCTTTCTTTTTTGGACTTTTATAGGATTCGAGGAAAGCGAGTACCTCTTTTGCCGTTACGTGTTGATTGAAGTGAATATTTAAGGTCTGAATAAAATCCTCGACCTCATGGGTTTGGATAAATAGCGTACTGGCTAATTGTTCAGTGATAGTAGTCATAGGTTACTCTAGCAATCGTATACGACAGGGCCGAAACCCACATTTCTCGCAGCCGGGCGCACTAGCATTAAAAGACGTTTCTTTGTTTGATAATCCTGCTCTTTTGGCGATGGTTTGAGGCAAAAGAGCGTGGAAGAGCGTCACTTTTTCATGAATATTGGACGATCATCGGTCGTAGCTTTCAAACGGAATGATTATCATGGTGCGGCTTGATGTAACAATCGTAGGTTTGATCTTCGATCAAATGACGGCATCGCTGAGCGCGGAAACCCAGCTCGCCCCGAACGAGTGCAGCGAACGGGTGTGCTGATGAGAATGTCGTTACTGGGATGTGTGTCGTTGTATTCGCCGTTCGGCATGCGCGAGAATGGCCAGCCGATCATCCAGTGGAAGCTGGGTCAAGAGGGGAAGAAACCACTGGATTTCCGGGATGACCGTGCTCATCTGCTGCACACGCTGGGTGTCGTCAAGCTGGGCTGCGGCATCAACGTCAATCCCACAGGCCGCAACGAGGTCGCGCATCGGAATGTCGAAGACAATTGACAAGGCATTGATCGTGGTGAGTGAGGGCAGGGCGGTCGGATCAGTGCGGATGGTTAAGATGGTGGCTTCGGTGAGTCCGGTAGCTTGGGCAAGTTTCCGGTCATCCCAGCCACGGTGGTGTAATGCTGCGTCAAGCAGGGTTGCTAATTCAGCCATCGATTGATCTCCCCTATCGAATGATCGCCTAGGAATACCCGTAGTTGGTAAACGGGTGCGGGAAGGATACGGGAAAACGGGCACGCTGGCAAGGTGGGATGGCCGTTTGGTTATTGTATTGACATAAGATATGGTCTCCACGCTCCCCCATGCAGGTGATTTTCTTCCACATATGCCAGAAATTTGGATGGATTGCATCTATACTAGTGACACCTCGCTGAAGGGTACTGTGAGGATCGCCCAAGCTTCGCGATGCGTGGGCTATTTGGTCGTTCTTCACGGTTCTCTACCACGCAAGCTGCTGTATGCACGAGCCAACGAGTGAGAATGCTATATCAAGGAGTATGAGTATGGATGCCGTTATTACCGGAATTGTGGGCCTCATCAGTGCCTATATGACCTATCGCGGCATTGTCGCAACCGCTGAGGCCAAACACGCTCCCCACCCCGCCCCGCCAGCAGAAGCCGCCACAGGCGAACGTGCCTTAGCGGTGGTGCAACACGCGGCTGCCACGGGAACTGAGGATCAACGTCAGGATCTTATGAGCTTCGAGCGCAATCCGAGCCGGAATCAAGACCAATTGCGCCGTGCAGTCCGCGAATTAATCGAAGCCAACCCCGCGTTATTGACGGAACTCCGATCTATTCTTGCAACGGCCCCTGCAACGGCAACAACGAATTATGGCTCCGTGACCATTGATAACAGTACGGTAAATGCGCCTGTTATCGGCGTGAATACCGGAACGGTCACCAGTACGAGCTATCGAGACGAGCCGCGATAGGCTTGTCTTATCCAGATTTTTTCGCTGATAGCGTGGCAATTGGAGGCGTAGCGATGACTCAGTTTAATGATCGTGATGGCACGGTGAATGTCAACGATAGCCGTGTGGCTGCACCAGTCACGGGCACGAATAACGGCACGATCATTAATAACACCTACACTACACCTCCAGCCACTGATTCCGTAGCGGTCGCACTGGAAGCCCTTGCCGCCCTCCCGCTTGATGCTGTTCCTTCCCCACGTGCGGATCTCCCCCAAACCTCACGCATTCCATTTGAATCGAGTCCCCATTTCGTTGGGCGTGAAGCCGAATTGAAAGCCTTAGCCCGCGCGATTGGTCAACCCCAACCGACTGTCGTTGTGCCTGCGGTGACGACCGGACTCGGGGGCATTGGCAAAACAAGTCTGGTGACGGAATTTGCTTATCGTTATGGGATCTATTTTCAGGGTGGGGTATTCTGGATCGATTGTTCCATTGCGGATCAGGTCGCGAATCAGATTGCGGCATGTGCGCTGGCGTTGCAGATGAATCCAACAGGATTGTCGCTCGACGAGCAAGTCCAAAGGGTCATGGTCGCATGGCAATCCCCGATGCCGCGCTTGTTGATTTTTGATAATTGTGAGGATCGCACGATTCTCGACCGCTGGAAACCAAAATTCGGCGGTTGTCGGATGCTGGTGACATCGCGGTCAGATCAGTGGCCAACGCTCACGCAGATTCGGCTTGGGCTGTTGGAACCTCATGAGAGTCGGGCATTACTACAGACGCTCTGCTCGCGTTTAACCGATCAAGAAGCCGACCAGATTGCTACGGACTTGGGCCATCTCCCCTTAGCGCTGCATTTGGCGGGGAGCTATCTGCATTCCTACCCCCATCAGTCAGTGATCCAGTATCGTGATGACTTAACCATTGCCCATCGGTCACTCAAGGGGCGAGGAGCTTTACCATCACCGACCCAGCATGAGCTGGATGTGGAAGCCACCTTCATGGTAAGCATGAAGCAGCTTGATCCCAATATGTCAATCGATAGCTTGGCGTTGACCATGCTCGACGGTGCAGCGTGGTGTGCCCCAAGCGTTCCTCTCCCGCGCGATTTGATACTATCGTTCGTTCCTGATGGAACGGATGATGATGATGCGGTGGATGCGCTGCGACGCTTGCAAGCGCTCGGCTTGTTGGAGGGTATCGAGACAGTGGTCTTACATCGCTTGCTCGCCCAAGTCGTTCAAACTCGGATGGGATGGCCAGAAACGATGATAGAGGTAGAATCTCGGCTTCATACGATCGTAGCACGCGTTCAAGAACAATGGAATCTTCGCGACATGCTTCCACTTGAACCCCATTTAAGACATCTAGTTATGAGATCAATTCATCGCCATGATGATCGCATAGCAGGTCTTGTAATGTGTCTTGGTGTTTTTGAGCAGCGGCAGGGAAGGTATGGAGAAGCCTATAGACTTTTTGAACAGGCATTGACAATTCGGGAAACCGTATTAGGTATATGGCATCCTGATACCGCTACAAGCATAAATAATCTTGCAGAGACACTGTATTATCAAGGTCGGTACAGTGAGGCACAGGTGCTCTTTGAGCAGTCGCTAACAGTACGAGAGTCTATACTGGGTTCGGATCATTCAGATACAACGATGAGTCTCCATAATTTAGCTGTTGGACTCAATCAACAAGGGCGTTATAGCGAGGCACAAGCGTTGTATGAACGGGTGTTAGCGGTGCGCGAGGTTATATTGGGTTTAGCGCATCCTGATACTGCATTGAGTATCAATAATTTGGCGATGGTGTTAGAGCGACAAGGACGGTATGCAGAAGCTCAGGTGCTCTCTGAACGAGCATTGGCAATCCAAGAATCAATATTGGGGGAAAACAACCCAAACACGGCATTAAATATCAGTAATCTAGCAATTGTGGTGGAGCGACAAGGACGGTACGCCGAGGCACAAGGGTTGTATGAGCGGGCTTTAGCAATCCAAGAATCAGTATTGGGTATGGATCATCCCGACACCGCGACGACAATGAACAATCTAGCTGGGGTGTTTTCACGGCAAGGACAGTACGAAAAAGCACAGGTATTATATGAGCGAGCATTAACGATCAATGAATGGATGCTCGGAGAAAATCATCCCACTACAGCCTTGCTTGTCAATAATTTGGGTGGGATGTTTGAACATCAAGGGCACTATGAGAAAGCATTGCCTCTCTTTGAACGAGCGCTAGCGGTTCAAGAATCAGTATTGGGAGATCATCTCGATACAGCAAAAACGATGAATAATCTGGCTAGTGTACTGTGGGAACAAGGGCGCTATGAAGAGACACAAATATTATATGAACGAGCATTGAAAATTAATGAATCGGTATTAGGGTCAGATCATCCAGATACAGCAGATAGTATTCACAGATTAGGAATCGTGCTAGCGCAACAAAAGCGCTATAGGGAAGCCCAAAGGTTCCTTGAAAGAGCGCTATCCATACGAGAAGTTGTATTAGGGTCAGATCATCCAGATACAGCAGATAGTATTCACAATCTGGCGGTGGTATTGGAACGGCAAGGGTGGTATACAAAGGCACAGCTTCTGTATGAACAAGCGTTGGTGGTGCGCGAGTCAGTATTAGGGACGGATCATTCAGATACCATGAAAACCATGGAGAGTCTTGCGGGTGTCCAAGAGGCGCAACGGCAGTATGGAAAGGCATTATCGCTCTATGAACGAGTATTTGCGATTAGGAAACGCGTCTTGGGATTAACGCACCCGGATACCCAATCGCTCCAACGGGACGTAGGACGAGTCCAACGCCTGCATCAGAATACCAAAAAGAAAAAGCGGAAATGATCGACATACCAGCTAGCAAGACGAGTCGTGATAGTGTCGGCTGATAGCGAATTTTCATGGTTATGGAGACATGGCAATGGAACAGCCCAGCGAATCCGATCCCCAGTTTGTCCACTTTCAACACTGGTGTCCAACTCTCAACCGTGAGGAACAGGTGATCTTGTTTCACGCTCTGCGCAACCAAGGGACGACCTTTGCCTCCAATGGCATGGTGACCATCACCAATAGTGCGATCAATGGGCCAGTTGCAGGCATTAATTTCGGTACCATGCAGTCAATTATCCAGATGTTACCCGAACCGATTGATCCGCTGCCCGTTGCCCTTGCCACCCTTGCCTCGATTCCACTCGACCATGTCCCTGCGCCCCGTTCCGATCTCCCCCAAGCCTCACGCTTGCCCTTTGAAGCCAGTCCCCATTTTGTTGGGCGCGAGATGGAATTAAAAGCGCTCGCGCAGGCGATTGGCACAGCCCAGCCAGCGGTTGTGATGCCAGCGGTGGCCACGGGTCTTGGCGGGATTGGCAAAACCAGCCTCGTAACGGAATTTGCCTATCGCTATGGGGTCTATTTTCATGGCGGAGTCTTTTGGCTGAACTGTGCCGACCCTGATCAGGTGTCGAGCCAGATTGCGGCCTGTGCGGTTGGCTTGAAGCTTGATACTACTGGGATGTCGCTCGATGAGCAAGTGCAACGGGTGCTGCATGCCTGGCAATCGCCAATGCCGCGCTTGCTGATTTTCGATAATTGCGAGGATCGGGCGATTCTTGACCAATGGAAGCCCACGGTCGGCGGCTGTCGGGTGCTGGTGACGGCGCGTTCGGATCAGTGGCCAACGCTCACGCAGCTTCGATTAGGGTTACTCTCGCCTGGCGAAAGTCGTTTGCTCTTGCAGCGATTGTGTGCGCGGTTGAGCGATGGGGAGGCGGATGCGATTGCGGAAGATCTGGGGCATTTGCCGTTGGCGTTGCATTTGGCAGGCAGTTATCTCAACACCTATTCTCATCACACGGCCGAGCAATACCGCAAAGATTTGACGATTGCCCACCAATCGCTCAAGGGGCGGGGAGCCTTGCCCTCACCCACGCGGCATGAACAGGATGTGGAAGCGACCTTCATGCTGAGCTTTAACCAGCTTGATCCGACCGATGCCCTTGATGTCTTGGCGCTAGGGATGCTCGATGGCGCGGCGTGGTGTGCGCCCGGTGTGCCAATCCCGCGTGATCTGGTGCTGGCATTCGTGCCGGATGAAACCGATGATGATGATGCGGTTGATGCGTTGCGACGCTTGCAGAAGCTGGGGTTGCTCGATGGGATAGATGCCGTGGTGTTGCATCGCTTGGTGGGACTGGCTATACACGCACGGTTAGGCGACCACACGCATGCCGAGCGTGTGGTCACACGGTGGGACGCACAGATAGGACAACGGTATGGGTGGGCTTATGTTGTCATGATGTGGGGGGCCGCTAGTCATCTTCGGCATCTAAGTAGCGTTATGCGGGGGTGGGGCGATCCATGGGTGGCGATCTGTGCCCGCCACATGGCCGAGTATGCGGATGTGATGAACGGCGATGTCCTCGCCGAGGAATGGTATAGGCAGTGTTTGCAGGCAGAGCAACGCGCGTTTGGAGTAGTGCATGCGCAGGTGGCAGCAACGATGAATGATCTTGCAGAAATCTGTGTTCGTCAAGGGAAGACGCAGGCGGCCCTTGCGTATGGGCAGCAGGCGTACCAGATTCATCACCAGCTGTTTGGTGATCAGCATGAAACAACCGCGTTTTATGCCTTGCGAGTGGGGTATTTCTTGCAGCAGCACGGGTTAGCGCAGCAAGCACCGTCATGGTATGCCCAAACATTAACGATCCTGTCCCAGCATGACCACGCGGAGGATAGGGATGTCGGGTTGATCCTTGAGGCAACGCTCGCCCTCGTAACGCTCTTGCAGCGCACTGGGCAAGCGGACGCTGCCCGTCAGGTCTATGATCGCAGTCTGCAGATACTCCAGCCGTATGCGATTACCAAGGAGATGGATGCGTACTGGGATGGATGGCAAGCACTTCAGGAAACGATGCAATCGCATAGGACACAATAATGCTGACACGGGGATGATGGCTCGTGACGAGCGATACCGTTCATTGTCGCGATGTCATTCTGGCGTATACCCTATCCTGATGTCAGATTCCCCACAATCTAGTGTCAGAGTAGGGTTCTTTTTGCTATTTCTTGACAAATGCTCGTAATGGTCTTAAACTCTATCCTGACAGTGCATCCGCGAGGAGACCATCATGGCGGGACAACGGGTTGGCTATATTCGGATTAGTACCAGCGATCAGCATACGGATCGGCAGCTCGACGGCCAGACGCTTGATCGGATCTTTACCGAGCATGCATCCGGCAAGGATCGCAATCGCCCGCAGTTAGCCGCGTTATGCGCGTTTGTTCGTTCTGGTGATACCGTCGTCGTCCATAGCATGGATCGCCTTGCCCGCAATCTTGATGATCTGCGCCAAGTCGTGCAGACGCTTACGCAACGCGGGGTCGCCATTCACTTTGTGACGGAGCACTTAACCTTTACGAGCAATGATTCCCCCATGGCGACGCTCATTCTCTCGATGCTCGGCGCGGTGGCTGAATTTGAGCGGGCCTTGATCCGTGAACGCCAACGCGAAGGCATCGCCATGGCCAAGCAGCGTGGTGTGTATAAAGGTCGGAAGAAGGCGCTGAATGCGGCTACGATTGCCCACGTCATTGATCGGGCAGCCGCTGGGGAGTCGAAAACGGCCTTAGCCCGTGAATTGGGGATTAGCCGCGAAACCCTCTATCAGTATTTACGCCAGCATCGGGCGACCGAACCAATTTCTCAATAACCGGAGGATAGGATGAGCCTTGTTGCGATTCTTGAACAAGTCCAAACCTTAAGCGTCCAAGAACGGAAAGACCTCGTAAAATTCTTAGTCGATTCGTTCGATGTGCCTCCACCGCAACCGCTGTTCCGGCTAGCGGATATGGCAGGCTTTGCTGCATCGTTGGCCACGGGCGAGGATGCGCAAACCTATGTCGATGGGTTGCGGGATGCCTGGGAGCAACCACAATGAGTGTGTTAGCCACCCTGGCCCCGATCCGGCGGTTGTATTTCGATACGGCTCCTTTGATTTACTATACGGAGGGGCAGGCGCAGTATTTACCAACGCTGCGGGTCATTATGGGGCAGATTGCTCCCGATCAGATCCATGCAATCACCTCCGTGTTAACGCTCACCGAAACGCTCATGAAACCGCTCCAGCAGCGGCAAATGGCCCTCGTACACCAGTATCGCCTCCTCTTTTATCAAACTGCGGCGCTGACGATGGTGCCCATTACGGCTCCCATTGCCGAGTTGGCGGCCACGCTCCGGGCGCAGTATGGGCTGCGTACCCCTGATGCGTTACAACTCGCGACGGCGATTGACGCGGGCTGTGATGCCTTTTTAACCAATGATTTTGCCTTGCAGCGCGTTACCGAAATTGCGGTACTGGTGGTCGATGCCTTGGCAACCGTGGCTCCTTGATCGCGCTTGTTGGTTCCTGACACCGAAGAGGGGGTAACCGTCGCGGTGCTCCCTCACACACCGATCATCCCGACCCGAAAATGATGCTTGACATGCACCAATGTGCCCATGATAATAGGGACACATTGGCGCTTTCGTATGAATCCCCCGATGAGTGAGGGGGATGGAGGAATGCATATGCCCCTGCTTCGGCGTGGGCGCGTTTGGTACGCGCTCTGTCTTTTCTGCATGCTGGTTCCCTTGTTCGTGCATCCGGCCACCATTCAACCCGTTGTGGCTGCGCCGCTTGTCCCAGCATCGTCCGCGCACCAGTGGACGCAAGCAACCCCGACCGCGCTGCTCATCGCCAATACGGCGGATGGCATCACCCTCACCAGTGCGGATACCGCCCTTCGCCAATTTCTGGAAACCACCATGGGCTGGACGGTCACGCTTAAAGATGATGACCTCGTCCAAGCGAGTGATGCGGCGGCGGTGAATGTGGTGGTCATTTCGGCTTCGATTGATTCGTATAAATTAGAAAATGATTTTACCTATGTCACCACGCCGATGGTGGTGAATGAATATGCGCTCTATGATCAATTGGGCATGACCAATGGGGCATCGGGCACAGATTATGGGATCAATTCGGGAACCCCGACCACGACCATTACGCTGCTCGATCCAACCCATCCCTTAGCAGGAGGCAAGAGCGGAACCGTCACCGTCCAAAGTCAGAGTTTGCGCTTGCCCTATGGTCGTCCGGTCAATCAAGGGGTGAAGGTCGCAAATCTGCCGGGCAGCACGAGTAAAACGGTGCTGTTTGGCTACGATACTGGGGCGACGATGACGATCCCTAGCACCAAGGATGGCGGCTTAGTGGGGTCAACCCCGTTAGCAGCCCCGGCACGTCGGGTTGGGTTGTTCTTGGATGCCGATACCCCCTTGTACTTAACCAGTGATGGGTGGGATCTCGTTCGTTCCGCGTTGCTGTGGGCGATTGGGCAAACGCCACCGAGTGGCACGCCAACGCCAACCACGGTCGCGCCGACGGCAACTCCTGCTCCAACAACCGCGACGGCTGTTCCAGCGACCGCCACGGCCACGAGTCTGCCTCCGTCGGCAACCGCCACCAGCCTGCTGCCAACGGGTACGCCACCGAGTGGTGCAGGGAAAAGCCTGCTCTTGGTGGTGGGCAGTGTGCCCTTGGGGAGTGGTGATGCCGCCGTGCTGCAACGCTTGACCGCTGCTCAGTACACCGTGCAGGTGATTCCCCAGACGAGTCTTACCCTCGAGGCAACCCAGGGTATGCATGGCGTGTTGATCTCCTCAACCGTCAGCGCGTCGGCGATTGGCACGCTGTTGACCACGCATCCCGTGCCTGTGTTGACCTGGGAATATGCGCTCTATGATGATCTGCGGATGACGGGCACGAGTTCCGGTACGCATTTCGGGACAAGTACGGGCAGCACACTCAATCTTGCCGCTCCCACCCATCCGATTGCCGCTGAGTTAACTGGGATGGTGAGTGTGAGTAGTGCCTCGGTCACCATGGCCTTTGGGCAACCACTTGCGCAGGCAACCTTAGTCGCCGCGCTCCCGAATGCGCCAGCATCGGCGGGCATTTTTACCTATGCCGAAGGGGCTGCATTAAGCAGCGGAACGGCTCCCGCACGGCGGGCGGGCTTTTTCTTTGATAACACCAGCCCCACCCTCGCGACGACGACTGGCTGGGCCTTGTTTGAGCGGAGTGTGTCGTGGCTGATTGATGGGTTTACGCCGATCCAACCAGCCACCGCGACCCCCACCGCGACGGCGGTGCCGAGTGCCACGCCGACGGCGAGTCCGACGGTCGTTCCGAGTGTCACCCCAGTGGGGTCGCCCACCGCAACCCCCGTTCCCACCGCGACTCCCTTGATTATTCCGCCCGATCCGGCAGCAGTGGCCCCCGCGTTAAGTGCGTTTACCGCCAGCGATTTGTTTGCAGATACCGCGTTCTTGTATACGGGAACGACCCCGATTCAAACGGGTGTGGCCCCAGATACGATGACCGCGCAGCGGGTGGCGGTGATTCGTGGACGGGTGCTGGATCGCACGCGCCAGCCGATTCCCGGTGTATCAATCACGATTAAGGATCATCCCGAATTTGGTATGACCCACACCCGGGCCGATGGCATGTTTGATCTGGTGGTCAATGGTGGCAGTCGGTTGGTGGTCCAGTATCAGCATCCACAATTTTTGCGGGTGCAACGGGCCGTAACCACCCCGTGGCGTGATAGTGTCTGGACACCGGAGGTCGTGCTCACGCCGCTCTCGCCGATCGTCACGACGATTCAGTTGGGGGGCGCTGCGCAGACTGCCGAGGGCATGGTCAGCACGGATGATCGGGGAACCCGCCAAGCCCGACTTTTCTTCCCCGCAGGGATTACGGCCACCTTGCGCTTGCCATCAGGGGCCACCCAACCGCTGACCAGCATTGCGGTGCGGGCCAGTGAATATACCGTCGGCGATACGGGACGCGCGGCGATGCCGGGCGAATTGCCGAGCAATAGCGGCTATACCTATGCAGCGGAATTCAGCGCTGATGAAGCCTTGGCGGTCGATGGCTCGGTGGAATTTAGTCAGGCGGTTGCCAACTATACCGAAAACTTCGTGGGCTTTCCGGTGGGGATGGCCGTGCCCACGGGTTGGTATGATGCCCAGCGGGCAGTCTGGGTTCCCAGCCCGAATGGTCGGATTATCGCGGTCTTAACCACCGCACCCTTGACCTTGGATCTGACGGGTGATGGCGTGGCCGATGACCCCACCAGCCTCGGGATTGGTGCGGATGAACAGGCCTTTGTGGCCAGCACCTATGCGGCGGGAACCAGTCTGTGGCGGGTGCCGATGACCCACTTTACGCCATGGGATCATAACTGGCCGTATGGCCCACCTGCTGATGCGGTTGGCCCTAATGGTGACCCATTGCGTCGCGACCCCCCGATTAATCAGCCCTGTCAACAACCGGGGTCGGTGATTACCTGTGAAACCCAAAGTTTAGGCGAGGCGTTTGACCTGGCGGGCACCCCCTTCCGGCTCGTCTACCAGAGTGATGCTGCTGCCACCGATCACCAAGAACTCGCGATCCCGCTGAGTGGGGCAACAATTCCTGCGTCGCTCCAAGCAATTGACGTGACCGTACAAGTTGGTGGCCAACAATGGACGCAGGTCTTCTCGCCAAGTGCTGATTTGAAGACGATCTTTACGTGGGATGGCAAGGATGCCTATGGTCGTCTGCTCCAAGGTAGTCAACCCGCGACGGTCAAGATTCGCTTTACCTATCTTGGCCAGTATCGGACTCCGGCGCAATTCGGCAGCGCCTTTGGGCAATTTGGCACGGATGCGATTGCCCTGACCGGAGATCGGGAGGCGCTCACGGTCACCGCCGAACGCACCATGCAGACGACCCTTGGCCGCGTGCATACGACGCAAAATGCCTTGGGTGGCTGGTCGCTGGATAATCACCATCAATACGATGTCCAGCAGCGTATCCTGTATCGGGGCGATGGGAGCCAGCAACAGGCGGAGGCGCGGGTTGCCATCCAGCGCGATGGATCAGGCTGGGCCTATCCACGAATTTGGAAGGTGGCCCCGACGGCGGGCGGGGGACGCTATGAAATTGGCGACGGCGGCACGGGACGCAATGACCTGTGGGAGTGGCGACCCGATGGGACGCGGATTCAGCGCAGTCTGGGAAGTCAGCCGCAGGATGGGCAACCACTCGCGACCACGGGCTTTAATATCATTCGGGATATCCACACCAGTCCTACCGGGGATCTCTATCTGACCGATGAAGGATCGCCATGGACCGGGACACCGCCTGCGATTTATCGGATTACCGCTGATCAACGACTGGAGCGGGTGGTGGGTGGGACGACCAAAGCCATGACGATCACGCCCGATGGGGCGCTGGCGCGGACGATGCCGATCAGTATGCCCATGGCAATTGATGTTGATCCCGATGGGACGCTTTGGTTTGTCGATACCTATAGCGTGGGCGAGGTCCAGCCAGGGGGAGCCACGCTGATGCGCGTGGTGAGTACGCTGCGGGCCGTCCGCGCCGATGGGCGGGTGATCACGCCGATCGATCCCACCCGCTTGCGCTGTGGCTTTACCACGTTACGCCAGGAGCAGATCACGGCGATCACGCACGATATGCAAGGCAACCACTATCTAACGATCCGGGGTCGCTATCCGGCGGAAACCACGCCAACAGGCACGGGCTGTATCCTCAAAGTTGATATGGCAGGAGCGGTCACGCGGATTGCAGGAACCGATACCAATGGCCAAGGAGTCGTGACCTATACGGAAGGGGTATTAGCGACTGATGCACCGCTGATTGATCTTGCCGACCTGCATGTGCATCCCGATGGGCGCTTGATTGTGCAAGAATCAGGAGCCTTGCGCGAGATCATGCCCGATGGCACGATCCGCACGCTGGTTGGCAATCCGCGGTTTACGACCGATGCGCAGATTGGCCAGATCTATGGCAGTATGGTCTTACCCGATGGACAAGTCTCGTTTTCCACTCGCGCGATTCAGCGCGGCACGCTGTTGCCACCCTATCCCGGCGCTGGCCAAGCACGGCTTGAAGTTCCCGCATTGGATGGGAGCGAGATCTATGTGTTTACCGCAACGGGTCAGCATCTGCAAACCCGTGATGCGCTCACGGGGATCATTCGTGCGAGTTTTCTATATGATGCCGCCGGGCGCGTGACGGAGGTCCGGGATCAGCACGGGCGGACGACGACGATCACCCGGGCGATCGATGGCACACCGACAGCGGTGGTGAGTCCGGATGGAGTTACGACGACCCTCACGGTGGGAGCCGATGGCTTGATTGCCCAGATCAGCGACCCCACCCAGAGCCACTGGACGCTCGAGTATCAGGATGGCCGCTTATTGCGCCTGACCGACCCGCGCAATCCTGCGTGGGTGCATCAATATACCTACACGGCTGATGGCCGCCTCAGCCAAGACACCGGAGCAACCGGGGGCTGGACCGCGTTGGCCCAGACCCAACTGAGCGCGACCACGAGTCTGATTACCAGCACAACGGCCACGGGGATCACCACTGAACACTGGATCAGTACGGCCACCGATGGCACAACGACGCGGATGGTGACGACAGTCGGCGGATCGACCACGACCACCCAGATTGATGCCCATGGCAATCAGGTGCTGATCGATGAACGCGGCATGCGGCGCACGACGACCATGGCTCCCGATCCGCGCTGGGGGATGGCGGCTCCCTATCCGGCGGCGATCACGGTGACCAATCCGGCAGGACAGGTGGTGGCGACCACCACAATGCACCGGAGTGTGGTCCTAAGTGATCCCACCGATCCCTGGAGCTTGGTGACGTGGCAGGAGGTCTTCACCCAACACGGCTTGACGACGACGACCGTCTATACCGCCGCAACCCGCACGCGCCAGGTCACCTTGCCGTCGGGGGTGGTGCGCGTGACCACGTATACCGCAGCCGGGCAGCCAAGCACGGAAACGGCGACCGATCAGGCAATGAAGACGTGGAGCTATCAGCCGGATGGCCGACTCGCCAGCGACACGATCGGGACGGGGCCAACCGCCGCGACGACGACCTATGCCTATACGCCCCAGGGCTTTATCGCCGCCATCACCAATGCACTGGGCGAAACGACCACCTATACCCACGATGCCGCCGGACGGATCGCCACTGTGACGCACCCGACGGGCCATACGCGCCAATATTGGTATGATGCGGTGGGCAATCGGGTGCAGGAACGCGACGAGCGGGACATGGTGACGACCTGGGTCTACAATGCCGACAACCAACCGATTGCCGAAGTCGTCGATGTGAACGGTCGCGCAATCTTAACGACCGTCACCTATGACCTGCATGGCCGCGTGGTGCGCGAAAGCACGGCCCAAGGGGCGAATCGTCCGCCCGCAGTCACGACGTATGGCTATGCATCGCGTAGTCCGGTCGCCAGTGTGCCCATCAGCGTGACGAATGCGCTGGGTGAGACGACGACCTATACCTATGATGCCGTGGGGGATCTGGTTGCGGTGACCGATGCGATGCAGCATACGACGGTCATGACCTATACACCGGAAGGCTGGCTCGCCGCCGTCCAATCCCCGAGTGGCCAGGTCATTCGGCGGAGCTATCGCACCGATGGCCAAGTCCTGAGTGAAACCGATGCGCGGGGCAGCACCACCACTTATACCTATACGGCGTTGCGCCAACCGGAAACGGTGACGGTCAACACCACCGCCGTTGCCGGCTATCCTGCCGTGGCAGCCAGCACTACCACCACCTATGATGGCTGGGGGCGGGTCGTCAGTGTCCGTGATCCGCGTCAGCAGGTGACGACGTTCCACTATACGGATCGAGATCACCTCGCATGGACGGAACTGCCAACCGGGGAACAGACGCACTATACCTATGATGCGCTTGGACGACCCATCGCGCGCGTCGTGGGAGCACACGACCCCAGTACCGCGATCACCACGACCACCAGCTACGATGCTGCTGGACGCGTGTTGACCACGGTGGTCGATCCCGACGGTATGGCCCTGACGACCCGCTATCGCTATACCGAACCAGGCGCGAGTAATAGTTGGGATCTGCATGCCGTGGTTGACCCGAATGGGCATACCACCCGCTATCAAACCAATGCGCTAGGCTGGATGACGGCAACCACCAATGCCCTGACCGAAACCTGGACGATGACCTACGACCAGCAGGGCAACCAGATGGGCATTACCGACCCGCGCGGGAATACGCTTGCGTGGGAGTATGATGCGCTCGGTCGCCGCATCATGGAACATGAGGCAGGCCGCACCCAGCGCTGGCAGTATCGGGCGGATGGACGGCTGGCGGCCCAGATCGACATGGCCAATCGCACCACCAGTTATGCCTATAGCGTTGATGGCTTCCTGACCGACATTGACTATCCCAGTGGGACCGCGGATGTCAGTTATACCCATGACGCGAATGGCAATGTCACGACGATGCAGGATGGGTTAGGAAGCACGACCTATCGCTACGATGGGCTGAATCGGCTGCGTGAACGGACCCGCGATGGGCGCACGGTGGGCTATACCTATGATGCCGCCTCGTTCCGCACCAGCACCGACTATTGGGGCACGGGCAGTGTGACGGCGACTCCCGATGCCGCTGGACGGGTCGCAAGTCTGCAACCGTGGGGTGGCGCAACCACCACCTATGCCTATGGCGCACGGGGGCAGATGGCGACCGCAACCAGCAGCAGTGGCCTCAGCGTGACCCCCACCTATGATGCGGCGGGACGCAGACGCGCGACGACCTATACCCAGAACGGCACGGCGTTGGCGAGCTTTGACAGCACGCTGGATGCGGTCGGGAATCGCACCAGCCTCACCGATGCGCGCGGCACAACGACCCTGACCTACGATGCGACGGATCGCATGGTGCACGCTGTGGAGCCACAGGCGACGACCGCCTATACCCATGATGCGGTGGGGAATCGCACCAACGTCGCAACGACGGGGCAACCCCCGTTCAGCTTCAGCTATGATGCCGCCAATCGCCTGACGACCAGCGGCTATACCCATGATGCCAATGGCAATCTGACGACGACCCCCGATGCGACCTACACCTATGACGCGGCGAATCGGGTGACCAGCAGTACGACCAGTGCAGACACGACGACCTATGGCTATGATGGCTGGGGCAATCTCGTGCGCGTCACGACCAATGGGCAGGTGCAGGATCTGGTCTTGGATGAAGCGGCAGGGCTGCCCCAGGTGCTGGGGACGGTGACCGCGAACGGCACGACCCGCGTGGCCCGTGATCCGGCAGGGTTGGTGCATCAAACCAGTGGCGGCGAAGTCAGCACCTTGCTGACCGATCTGGTGGGCAGTGTCCGGCAGGGGATTACCCCGAGCGGCACAACCCTGTTCAGCCAAGCCTTTACGGTGGATGGGGTGCCAGTTGCCCACAGTGGCAGCGCGACGAGTGCCTTTGGCTTTACGGGGGAATGGACGAACCCGCTCGATGGCTTGGTGTATCTGCGAGCACGCCACTATCTGCCGACCATGGGCCGCTTCATCCAACGCGATACGGATGCAGGCAGCAGCCTCGCTCCGGCTTCCTTGCATCGCTATGCCTATGTAGATAACAATCCGGCCACCTGGACCGACCCAACGGGCCACCGCAAAGGACTGCAACCCGATGGGTCATGGGCAGGATGTCAGATCATCCTTGGCAATCCCGAGGATCAATGTACGTGGCAAGACTATCTCGACTTCTTCAAATCCGACAGTGGCGATGATTTCTGGACGATGATGAAGCAGATTGGCAAGCGGATTGAACATCTGCCGAGTGACACGTTCAATGGAGCGGTTGCCTTCATCAAAGATCCGATTGGGACGCTATTGGCGATCCCGGGGTCGGTGGGGACAATCGCGCAGAATTGTACCCAAGGGACGCTGTGTTATAACTATGAGGCGCTCGGCGATTGTGTCTGGGATGTAGGAAATACGGTCGTTGGCGGCGGATTTGGGGCGGGGGTCGTCGATGACGTTGCACGACTCCAAAGCGGTGCAGGAGCCGTAGATGATCTGCGCTATTTTGCGGATGATCTGGCAGATGGCATGTGTTCCTTTACCCCGGATACGCCCGTTGCCACGCCGGATGGGCCGCAGCCGATTGCCCGCTTACGCGAAGGCGATACAGTATTGGGGTATGATGAGACGACCCAATCCACCGGAGCTTACAGCATTACGGCCCTCCTGATCCACGATGATCCGGTGGTGCTGGATCTGACGATTGACAGAGAGACCATCACCACCACGCCAGAGCATCCCTTCTATGTGCGCGACATGGGCTGGGTTCCTGCTGGCGACCTCGAACCGGGTGCTGCGATTCGCATGGCGAGTGGCACATGGGGACAGGTGCGCACCAGCATTGCGCGGAACAGGCCGCAGACAATGTACAATCTTACCGTCGCGGAGGCCCATACCTTCTTTGTCGGTGATGACCAGTGGCTCGTGCATAATTCTGGTTGTAATCTAGACCTTAATAAACAAATAAAACAATTATCACCAGCCGATATAGTAGGCGGAGACTCAATTCGACCAAATCAATTAGGCGTAAGTCCGGAAATAGTTCTCAAGTATGCTGAGTCTATGAAAAATGGTACATTTGATTGGAGTAATATGATTAACAAAACAAACGGGGAGCGAGAATATATCGTTATTCTACGTACGCCCGAAGGGAATATTCTTGTAGAAGGACACCATCGATTTGTGGCAGCACGTCTTACAAATACTCCAATCCCTGAAATAGGTATCCGAGATCTCTCGATTTCTAAACCATGGACAACAAACTATTCATGGAATGATGTACAATGGGATTTAAAGTAAATATGCGAGGATATGTATGGATGATCGTCCAGAGAGCCTTACCGCTTCAGCATTAATTGATGAACTTTTTCATGTACTTCGTGATGTCGCTACCGCATCACAGGGAATTCATTATGCGCTCTATAGTTCGTTGAGCGACGATACGCTATCACCTGATCAACAGATGTTCTTTACCTTACTCAAATCGTATGACAATAAATTAGCATCCTATGCAGCATTCGTTGATCAATGGAGACGATCACAGGGTGATTAAGCGTGGCCGTACTCACGCATAAAAATGACCAGCGCAGCATTGGCAGAGGAAACAATGCTGCGCTGGTATCGAGAGCTTAGCTTAAAAGAGTACCACCATGAGGGTAAGAAGAATGGAAAAAGAGCGATTAATTTGTGTTAACATCAAGGGCCGACTTGGCCGCAAAGTTGGCCCTTGATGCCTACACCATCCTCTGCTATACTCCTCCTCAGACGAACGCTGCCATGCGCATGCATGCTTGCCCTATTATTCCGCTCTGCCATGAACTAGATCGATACCCACCCCATGGAACGCCATCGTGATGGGGATCATGTGAAATTATGTCAATTGAGGTCTGTATGGACGAATCAACCCTGCTCCCCCCTGTCGATCCTGCTGCCCGTCCGATCGTTGCTGATCACCGCGCCGCCTTAGCTATACGGGGCATCCAAGCCGATACGGCGGCCCAGTCCGTCATGATCACCGAGTACCGCAGTCGGCTCGCCCCCAAAACCCGCCGCCGCCACGACGTCGATTTGCAGGGGTTTTCCGATTTCTTGACCACCGTTGGGGTGGTGATTCCGGTCGATGATCAGGAAGTGTCGGTCTTGGCTCACGACCCAGCGGCATGGGATGGCATTACGGCAGGCTTGATCAGTGCCTTTCGCACCTGGATGCTGACGGAAGGCTATGCGATTGGCACGATTAATATTCGCTTGGCCACGGTGCGCACCTATGCCCGATTGGCCCACCTTGCGGGCGTGATTCCCGCCGATACCTACAGTCGGATTCGGGCGCTGAGCGGCTATCGCCGCAGTGAAGGCGATAACCTCGACCAGCAGCGCGTGGCCACCGACCAGGCCACCCGGATTGCCGCCAAAAAGGCCACCGCCAATATTCTCACGACCCCGCAGATTATCGACCTGAAGCAGTCCCCATGGCGCAATCCCACCACCCGTTCCGAGGCGGTTGCCACCCGTGATGCCCTGCTCGTCTGCCTCTTGGTGGACTTGGGCTTGCGTTGTGGCGAAGTCGCATTGCTGCGCTGGGAGTCGCTGCGTGCCGATCTGTTGACCGTTGCCCGCCCCAAAGTCAAGATCGTGCAGCGCCATCGCGTGCTCGGCGATGTTGGGACGGTGCTCGCCCGCTATCAGGCCAGCGTTCCCGCGCCAGCCGAGCCAACCCAGCCCTTGATCGCCAGTTTTGACCAGAACGGCGTGTTTACCCGCTTTGGATTGTCGGAACGGGCGATCAGCAAGCGCATTCAGCAGCTCGGGATGCTGCTTGGGATTGCCAATCTCTCACCCCACGACCTGCGCCATTCGTGGGCGACGCGCCTGGCCCAGTTGCAGGTGCCGATTCAGGCGCTGCGGGATGCGGGCGGCTGGTCGAATTTTGCCACGCCGGGGCGCTATGTCGCCCAGCAAGCCATCGCCAATGATCGCATTCCCTTGGCCAATGATTTGGTCGCCGAGAGTGAATCTTGAGGGGTGCATCTCACGTTACACCAACCAGCGAGGCCGCTCCAATTCATCCATGACTGAAAGAAGGTCTTATCTGTGGTTGATCCCATTCCCCATTTCGTCGATCCCGATCTATGGCCGCCTACATGCCGATATTGATCGTAATTGTTTGGTGAACTACTTGAATCAGATCACCAAAAGCCCCAATTCTGTGAATATGGCAAAGCAATTTGGAGATATCCTAATGATTGAATTTCATGTTATTTTGGATACAAATGTTCTTCCACAAGATCCAGAAAAGGTTTCCCCTTTTCTTAAGACACTTGAAAAACTTGTAAATCTTAATATTGCGAAAATTTATATTCCATATGTAGTCGTTGAAGAATGGCGTTCTCAGTGGAGGGCAAAATATAAGTCCGAAATTAGAGGTATAACAAAAGGAATCCAACGAACGATAGGCCCATGGATTGAGCAAACTCCACAAATAGAAAGTATAAAATCCCTACTATTAGAATTAGAATCCCTCAAAAAGGAAATTATTCTTCCTGATAAAATAATTGATAGTATGTTACTTCGACTTAAAGCTATCATAATACCCGTCAGCGATCAACATGCAAAACCAGTAATCGAGGCATATTTTAGAGGTCATCCTCCTTTTAAGAATATCAAAAATCGCCTAGACTTTCCTGATGCGTTTATTTTTGAATGTATTAAGGATGTTACAAACGATAGTCCTGGACTATCTCATGTTATTACAAATGATAAAGGGATGATGAATGCTTGCAATCAAATTCAGGAACTAAAAGTATATAACTCTATTCAAGCATTCGTTGAAGATCCTAGGGTCAATGCTATTACTCAAGCACTGGAAGATCCTAACGGTACATGGCAGCGTATCTTAGAACAAGCCAACTCGCGGTTAGATAATTTAAATAGCTCTATTTTTAAAAAGCTTGAAGATGAAGAACCATATCTTGATCTAATTCTCTATAGGGAAGTAAGCCATCGCCAATTCCCAAGCGATGATAGGAGGGGATTAATTGTTGGTCTTCTTGAGCCGTATGATCTCGATATTGATTGGGAAAATTATAAAAATTTTGCACCTGGAATGCTCTCCGTACCATTCTCGTTAATGATGGTGGCCGATATTGAATTAAGTATATTTAAATCTGAAGCTTTTGATACTCCAGAAGAGATTCGTGTTAGGTTCGATGAAATGTTCAATGATTTGGCATATCTTTCATCACTTGCAACTGTTAATATTGCGGTATCGGGAACGCTGGTTATTGAATTCTCTTGGAGAGACTATCATAATACTGATGAGTTATTACCTGTAAAGGAAATCAATGTAACTGAAATAGTAGATATCAATGTTCCTGACTATGATCACGAACCTGTTTTTATCGCAGTAACTCGTTTTCCAATTGAAGATTATAATCAATAAACTGGATTCAATATGAATAAATCAAACCCTTATATAGAGGGACAAGAGCTATTTAGCTAAATGTTACGCAACAGTAGTTTGATCAAGATCACCCTTAGCTGTCTAACATAACGATAATTATGTTAGACAGCGTAACAAAATCGTCAAATAGCTCTTGTCCCCCTTAACGAGCAAAAAGAAGACTCAATACTGGCGAACGTTTGTTCAATGCAAGATTTCGGGGCTAGCTGGGTTAATCTCCTAGCACGATCCTTGGGCTTGTGATGGATTTCCAAAACGCAGTTTTCCGTCCAGAAAATACACGCGGCTGATTGGTTTTTTTGAGAGGTTAATCAAAGACGTTATGTTCAGTTTGTGGTTGGCCGTAAGAATGTTGGTTAGGGGATCAAATTCCAATATCTTACATGATAGCGGATTTAAGGGAAAGCTAAGCAGGATATCGATTGTGGTTTACATTCGTTATTCTGTAAAGTAAATTCCGAAAACATGCCCATCCTTCGATGTATATACTAATAGGAGTCAGATTATGGATGATGATACATGGAGAAAATGGAGAAGATTCTTATCAGGTAACACAGTGCATATAGAAGTACCTGTTGAACCTGTATCGCTCCAAACATCAAGAGCAAGGAAAGATGTTGTCACAAATGCGATACGAGAAGCAATTAATGATTATGATTTTATATTAACTGGTGATATTAGAATAACAATTGAATGGTTTCTTAATGAACAGCTTCGATACGAAACCGACAAAGCTGCGGATACTGACAACATCATTAAGCCAATTCTTGATGGTCTTTGTGGCCCTCAGGGGATTTTGATCGATGACTGCCAGATACAATCAATAACATGTTATTGGATCGATTGGATTAGGGAAGATCATAAGGTTGTTATTCAAATTGAATTACTTCCAGACGAATGGCTATTGAAAGAAGGGTTACAGTTCGTTCACTTTGGCGAAAATCTGTATCTACCTATATCAACAAGAAACATACTTGGTAAGCCACTATTTATTCTTATAAAAAGTTTGCGCCAATCATTTAAGGTGTATAGAAAAGTTTTATCTATGGGGATGGAGTATGGACAAGCAAGAATGGTAGCATCATGTCAACGGTTTTATCATAAGTCATATATTCTAGAGTTTCCTTATTGCGATATAAAGCAACTCTATTCTACTATTCGTCCCTTATTGCGGAATAAGCAATAATTAGGTAGCCTCATTCCACACTAAGTCAATAGGTGGGTAACACATACCGATCACTCGTGTTGGCAGAGCGTTTTTATACCACTGCAATGGCATAAAAACGTATTAATCATGATGGAAAAGTGGCATATTCTTGGGCAATACTGCCATGGTAAACGATCGGTATGTGTTACCAAGGCAATGGCTTAGCGTGCCTCATTCGCAAGTTACTAACATCCTCCTAAAACAACAGTAGCCTTTTCGTGATACAACAAATATTGTTTAATCTGCTGTATCACAACCCAGGCATGCGCAGCTCGTGTGGTCAACAACCGTGCCTCTGTGTGTCTTTACACGGTCAAATCATCCCGCTACAATCAAGCCAGATTCGCCTCACGCACGAAAGAAGGTTGTTTCTATGGCCGCGAACACCACTGGTTCTGTCAACGCTGATGATTCCGAGTTCTACGGCCCCGTGGTGGGGGTCAACCTTGGCACGATTATCTATGGCCGCCCACCCGAAGAAGCCGAGCGTCAGCGCTTAGTCGCCTACTTGGAGCAGGTGACGAAAAGCCATAATACCCTGCGGGTGGTCGGGGTTGGCTCGTCGCATCTCGCGTCAGGCATTGACCTCGCATCCGCCTATATGATGCTGGCGGTGCAGGGACGGCAGCGGGTCGTGCGGCCACTCACGGCGGAAGAAGTCGAGGCGTATCAGCAACGCACCTTTGAAATTCCTGAGGAACTGAGTGCTGATCGCTGCTTGCCCAATCACGCCGTGATGGCGGTTGCCGAGCGAGATGGTCACGTGGTGTTGCTGCGGGCGGAACTGGCGACGGAAACGGTCTTAGAACACCCTTATCTCGTGCTATGTGGCCCACCGGGCAGCGGCAAATCGACCTTCGCCAAGCATCTGGTGTGGGCCTTGGCCCAGCGTGGCCGTGACCAGATCAACCACCATACAGGCTTGCTGGGCTGGAATGATCACCAGCGATTGTTGCCCGTGTTTATGCCTTTGCGTACCTTGGCAGGTGCGTTGGTGGGAAAGGATCTCGGGTTGGCCGACACGCCAAACATTGGGCTGCTGCTCAATGCGGTGTGTGCCCATCTGCAAACGACCTATGGGCTTGAGCAGCCGCGTGAGCTTTTAAGTGCTGGTCTGGATCGATCGCGTAAGGTGTTATTTGTGTTTGATGGCTTAGATGAAGTGCCACTCGAAACGACCTCAGAAAGCCTTGATCGCCGCTCGTTGTTGACTTTTGTGCGCTTGTTTGCCAATGCCTATGCTGCTCGCATCCTGATCACCTGCCGCTCCCGCGCGTGGACGGACGAGTATCGCCAGATTACGCAGTGGCCGATGGTCGAATTGGCTCCGCTGAGCGGTGGCCAAATGACCCAGTTTATCAATACATGGTTTCCGTTGTTGCATGCCAAGGGTCTGATTGAGCACGAGGCCATTGCACGCTATGGCGAGCAGTTGACGCAAGCATTGCACGACCCCCACCGTCGCCGCTTACGGGACATGGCCGACAATCCCTTGCTGCTGAGCATGATGATCTTTGTGTTGGCTCGCAAGGGCGTATTGCCACGTGACCGCCATAGCCTGTACGACGATATCCTGAAGCAACTCTTGGGCGAGTGGGATACCACCAGTCGCAACGGGCAGAATTTGGGACAGGCGGTTGGCGATGATCGGATTACGGGCGACGAGGTGCGCGATCAGGTGTTGGATCGGTTGTGTTATCAGGCGCATTTAACCGCCACATCGGCGGATGGGCGTGGGCGGATTCCAAGTCGCGAGCTTCAATTTGCCTTAATGGACTATTTTGCCCGCGTCAACGTGGCCGACCCCTATCGGGCGGCGGAGCGCTGTATCGCCTATATTGATCAATGCAGCGGCTTGCTTCAGCCAGAGGATGATGGCAAGGTGTATGCCTTTGCGCATTTGACCTTGCAAGAACAGAGCGCGGGCCGTCACTTGGTGTTTTCTGAATCACTCGATCAGCTGTTGGCCTTACGCCGTGATGACCGTTGGCGCGAACCGATCTTCTTAGGGGTTGGTTGCCTGACTAAAGCGAGGCTTGGCAGTGCCAAAATTGAGCAACTCCTGACAACGTTGGTTGATTCTGATGCCTATGAAGCGGGAGACATGCATCAATACGACTGGTATCGCGATCTGATCTTGGCGGCTGAGTTAGGCGCGGATTGTGATTGGGGCTTGTTGCGCGGTAAACAGATCGGGGTTGATAAGATCCAGCGACGGTTGCGGGCGGGGCTGGTTAAGCTGCTCGAAGATCGTGCGCACGCCCACGCAGCACTCGCGTATCACCACGGCCAACCCATGGAGCCAGCGCCGTTATTGGTGCAGGAGCGTCAAAAAGCAGCTGAACTTCTCGCAGGCTTGGGCGACCCGCGCTATCCGGTGAGTATCGAGCAATGGCAACAACAAACGCGACAGCTTTCCACCCAGTTTGGTCGTGAGGGTACGCACTATTGGCGCTATATCCCTGCGGGCCACTATCAGGTTGGTGGATGGGGTAAACAAGAACAATCGATAACCGTCGAACTTCAGCGTTATTGGGTCGGGCGGTTGATGATTACGGTTGAGCAATATCGGGCGTTTATCGAGGCAGGCGGGTATACGAACGATGCCTACTGGACTGAGTATGGATTGCTGTGGAAACAACACGAGCAGCGAACGGAACCATTGCATTGGAGTCGGCAAACCGAGCAGGAATACCGCAATCAGCCTGTGTATGGGATGAGTTGGCATGAGGCGGTGGCGTATTGCCGGTGGCTGACAGATCAGCTTCGTCCCGTATTGCCACTGGACTATCAAGTACGTCTTGCCAGCGAATCTGAATGGAAGGTGGCTGCGGCCTATAACGCTGATGGTCAGTGGCAAATGTATCCGTGGGGCGAGCAGCCCGCTACACCAGAGCATTCGGTGTATGATTGGAGTGAGGAAGATCGACCATTATCGGTTGGTTTAGGACTGTTAGGTCAGGCAGCTTGTGGTGCCGTGGATAGCGTTGGTAACCTATGGGAATGGACGGCCACGCCCTATAAGTACGACAGTAGCGCAGTGAAACAGTCCTGGGGAGGAAGTGACGACCTCATAGTGCTGCGTGGGGGGGCACATTATGGCGATAGCACAGATATTTTTTGCGAGGTGCGTGTCTGGAATCTTTCCGTCAGAGGCGGCAGCGACCAAGGATTTCGTTGTGTTCTCGCCCCTCGTTCATCGGTTCTGCATTCTGCATCCTGAGTGCTGGTTGCTGTTGACTGTGGGGGATATGCTGGGGTATTGGGGCGTGGACGACGGTGATGCAATGGGGGCGCGACTGCGCCCCCGCGATTTTTTTTCAGTGCCATGCGGCGGTTGGCCTGTGCCCCAGAAAACCACTATCGCCGAAAGATTGATTATTCGGCCAATCAATCCTGCGTCAGCATGAGGGATGGCAACGGTCTGAAACAAATTTGTAATGGTCAAATACCCTCTGCACCGCCCATGGGGCTGATCAGCCGCTGCGTGTAGACGGCGGGTGAGAGGCCATCAAGGCCACGCCCTTGGTGTGGCCGATCATTGTAGTCCACGACAAAGGCTCCGAGGAGCGTGTCCAATTCCCCAGCAGTTTGCCATGTCTGGCCTCGCAGCCATTCTTTCAGCGTCCGCACCACCCGCTCCGCAATCCCATTGGTCTGTGGTCGCCGTCGGCTAATCGGCACATGCAGGAAGCCCTGCGTGCGGGTAAACGCCCGAAACGCATGCGCCGTGAAATGCACACCCCGATCAGAAACGACAAAGGCCACCGAGGCGGGAAGGTGGTCTTGTAAGGCCGTAACCACCTGATCGCTCGTGACATTCGGGCCATCAGACAACAGCGGGAGTCCATAGCAGACTCGGGTGCAATTATCGGTGATCAGCAGAATAGCATACCATGTGGTGGTCACCACCGTCTTCTGAATCGCATCGCGGAGCCGCCGCTGTTCCGTCCGCCACACCTGGTCTTCCTGCGTGCGTTGGAGGAGTACCTGTCGCCGTTGCGCCCGCAGCACTTGCCCCTGCTGTTGTGCGATACATTGGGCATCAAGCATCTGCTGTCGTTCTGCCGATCGCTGCGCGAGAGTCATCGCACGGTCATTCGTCAGGTACGCTCGCCGTAGGCGATCAGCGGTGGCACGTCGTTCATCGAGCAGCTGCATCCACGCGCGATCTTCCTCCGCTCGCTGGAGGCGCGTAGTGCGACGGGCCGCCTAAAGGAGCTTGGCATGATGCCGAAGTTCGATTCGCTGCTGGCGGATGGGATCGGGAACCATGGTCGGTTTGGAGCGCCACGCATAGCGGTGATTGGCCGCTGCGGTATAGGCCTGCATCTGCTCGGCATAGGGCTGGTCGGGCGTGGCAAACACGGCTCCCGGAAACGTGGTGCTGCGAGCGGTGGGCGGGGTCGTGACAATTGATCGTCCAGATGAGCCACTGACGGCGGGAATGGCTTGGTCGGCGGTGCGGGTGGTCGGAACAAAGCACAGGTCAATATTGACGGTTTGTCCTGGCCGATCAGCAGTGCGTGTTATGGGCCGGAAGGATCGTTTTTTTTTGCGGTAGCTGTCCACAAGGTATGATCGCGCAAAATCCGGGCGACGGTGTTGGGACTGACCACGCGCTGCCACGCATTCCCTTTGGCCAGTTCATCCGCGATGCGGCGCTTGCCCCAGGTCGGATGGGCCGTGCGGAGGGCCACAATCTGCGCTTCAATGGCGGCATCAGTGCGAGCCGGGTGTTTGGGAGCCGCACTGGCAAAGCTTACAAGCGCCGCATAGCCGCCCGTGATAAAGCGCGGCTTCCAATAATAGAACGTCCGACGGCCGACATGCGCGGTGCGACAGGCGAACATGAGGGAGGGGAACGCTTCGCGACAAATTCGCCAAGTCGAGAATATGTCTCATTTTGCACCCTATTTCGAGGAAATTGGCGTGCAAAAAACATTTTGCGTCGTTTTTTCTTGGGGTTAGAAACCCCAAAACCACGTATTAATGGGTGATAGCCTAACTTTTTGAAACAAAAACAACGCATAACGGCTTTTTTGCGTCGTTTTGAGCCATAATTTTTCACGTTTTGTCAAGCTGGCGAATTTGTTTCAGACCGTTGCCATCCCTCACCAATAGTCGTAGAAACGCAACCCTATGGGTATGGCTATAGTGCGGTGACACCCCTGAAGCGGCAAGACCACATCGCGTTGCTGGCTTGGCCGTCAATCACCATTCAGGTCGCCGATTTATTGCCCTAGATTCGACGAAGGCCACGAAAGCGTCAGGAGCGTGCTGATCGTCATTGCTCCTTGATTTTTTGTGGCCTTCTAGAGAGCAGGTTTGTTAACCGTTTCACGTTCTGATTGAGCGGCACAAATCAGTACCCTATCCCTTTTACGCCAGTCGTTTGAGTTGATCATTCACCCATGCCTCTTCTTCCAGAATCGCTAGTCCGAGCCATAGGTATTTCGATAATAGAGGTGAAACTATATTAATCGATTCCCATACATCATTAAAATTTTTACAATTTCTCCATTTTAATTGAAGCAATCTATGGTAAAGCTGTTTCGTATTGGATACCATAGCCGCGATGGCTGCGAGGTTGCGTGCCCGTTTCTCAGCATCTCCCAAAAAAATAGGTATCGCTAGAATTTGATCTGTTATAGGAGATACGAGATATTCATTATCTGTCGCGATAGCGGCATTGCAAATAGCTATAAGTGCGGCTGTCCGTATTTCTTTATCGTCGATAGATGAGGTAATAGTTATGATTTGTTCTAATATACGACGTATCGACTCTCGATTTTTGAGGGTAGTAGCACCCTGTGCAATAGCACAGATGGAACGTACACAGTTTTTTTCAAGGCGGATCATTGATGTAACGGTAATAGCCATTGTAAGATTACCTATACTAGCAGCAGTCGTTGCGATGGCTTCAAGTGCATTTGCACGATGGCCTATATTCTTAACGTTCAAGGCTATAGTATAAGCTTGATCGAGTATATGATTCGCCTGATTGCTATGATCCTGACTAGTAAATGCCCGAGCAATAATACAAAATGCTTCTACCTGCTTCCAGTCCGTTTTCATTAATGTTGCAATATAAGTCGCTCTTATGATATTATTAACCATAGTATATGCTTTTAAGATAATAACCAGAGCATCATCATAAAGGGTCGGATCTTCAATAGATGTGGTAGTAGTGATAGCCTCATCAAATTGCCTCGTATTAGCCTCAACCTCAACGATAATATAAAGAGCTTCTCCACGCCTTTTTGTATGGTTTATCTTATTCGCAATCACTTTTGCATCTTTAAGATTACCTATAACGACATAGGCTTTGACGGTAGCAATCACCAGTTTTGTAGGAATTTTTTCCCCTAAATTCTTAATTAATTTTGCTATTGTTACAACCTGCTCGATATCGCCAAGCAGCGCAGCAGAATGGGCAATACGGGTCAAGGCTTCTACTTGTTTCCATCTCCGATCCAGCATTGTTGCGATCATGATAGCCTGCTTAAAATTGCCTGTAGTGGCAACTGTTTGTGTAATGTTATCAAGCATATCGCTAAGATGCTGCCTATCAAATCTGCTTGTCGCGATGGTGAGAGCCTTTTCAATCTCGCCAGCCATAGCTAGGGATTGTGCAATCGTACTATAGGCTTGTAATTGAACAGATACAGAGTCAATCGTATTTATTACTCCCATAGCCTCATCAAAATGACTCCCCGAAGTCATCGCATCACTTATTGCACGAATCGTTTCATTCCGCACCCATGGTTGTGTAATAGTTTTCGCGTGGATATATACCTGCTTTAAGATCTGGAGTGATTGGTGATTATTCCTAGGAATTTGATACACAATAGTCTCAATGGCTACGGCACGATACCACGTAACTAGATGTGGATGTTCGCGAAATAAAACAGTATTGACCAATGAGAGCGCTTTCTCGTTATCCCCAATGGTTGCCGCTGCCATAGCAATTGTGGCGAGACTCGTTGCATGATATTGTGGTTCAAATGTACGAACCTTATCTGTCGCCTGTTCTAAAATGAACCGTGACTGGTTGTGCTCTTTTAATGTCGTCGCAATTTTTGCAATTGCACATAGGGTTTCTACATGTTCCGTTTCATTATCAATAGTGGATGCAATCGCTAATGCTTTAGCAAGATCCCCAATTGATGCAGCAGTTTTCGCAATAGTGACAAGAATTTGATCCTGCCTTTTTGCTTGTATAGTATCTAGACTATTAATGGTTGTATCTAAAAGCATAGAAGCATAATTGATATTTCCAATAGTAGTTGCTGCAAACGCCATATCTGCAAATAACGCTGTACGTTTTCGCGTACTAGTGATCGTTGATATGATAGAGATTGCCTCATTAAGGTTACCTATGGCGATATGAGCCTTAGCCAATGAGCCAAGTGCTTCTGGTGTAAGGTTTATCTTGTGGGTTGCTACAGCAATAGCCTGCTCTACGACACGATATGCCTGTTCTAAGTCGCCATTTATTGCATAGCAAGTAGTAATAGCGGCGAGCGCAATGATGCGATATTCTGGATCGTGAATCGAATCGGCCATTATGGCTGCTTGCGCTGGATTCCCTCTCATTGCAACAATAGTTGCGATATTACACAGCGTTTTTGCATGACTCCAAACGTTGTTAATGGCTTGACAAACTATAAGAGACTGTTCGATATGGCCGTTTGTAGCAGCAACAATTGCTATTTCATGAAGTGTCTCCGACTGAACCCATGGTTGATCAATTGTATTTGTAATCTCTACAGCGTTACTCAACATCATACGCGCTACTATAGTATTCCCCATGATGGAGGCAGCAGCAGCAACTATCATGAGAGGTTCTATACGTTTTAACATAGAAATTTCTTTGATTGATCGTGTCATATTTAAAAGAATGGTTGTTTGTTGATCTATATCACTGTATTGAATAAGTCTTTTCCAGATATATATTTTTTTTATTGGGTCTGAAATCAACTCAATCCGCGCCAACGCCTCATGCGTGCGGCCAAGCATCGCCAAAACCTCGAACACTTCATCGGGCCATTGATCAACGCGACTCGTTAAGCTCGTCCGCAACAAGCTATACTTCCACAGGCGTGGTAGGTTCTGAATATGCTCCTCAGTCGATTGCCCCGCGTTGATCGCGCTCTCCCGACCCTGATCCAAATCCAAGGCATAGAGCCGTGTACTGGGATCGAAGCGCGTTTTCTGTGCCCCATAGTCGCCCGTATCTAAGACCTGCCACAGGGTTGGCCAGTTCTCTGCCCCTGAGAGATGGGTGATGTAATGATGTCGCGCATAGACCCGCCGTGACTGTTCAACCATATCAGCATGATCAGTCCAAATCACGTTGAGATCACTCGCACACCAGTCGGCTAGCCGTTGCTGCCAGCGTTTGATCTCACGCGCATTGAATACCGACACAGCGAGATAGTCACGAAACAGCAGGTGATGCAGGGCAACCCGTTGATCGATCCCTTTACTGACCAAGCCCCCTAAGACCCACACGGCATCCTGCATGGTGTCGTGGTCGTGACCCAGCAGATTGCCCAACACATCGAGCCGCAATGGTTCTTGGGCCACGAGCAACAGCGCCAACATGGGTTTCCAAATCGCCCGCCAGTCGGCCATTGATCGACCTTTAATCCGCTCCAAGGTGATCCCAAAGAGGTTGCTGGGATTCTGCTCAATCTGTCGAATCAAGCTGGTCGCATCGACCACCGACGTACCCTGCATCGTATCAGCAGCCAAATGCACAAACAGTGCATTCCCTTTAATGGCGATATAGAGGTCATGCAACAAGCCATCCGCTACCCCCGGCTGAGTTGATCGCCACAAGGCCAAGGCATCCTCTTTACCAAGCGGTGGCAGGTCATAATCCACCCGATGTGAAATTTCCAGCGGTTTTAAGGTCTCATCCGGTCGCGAACCAAGCACGATGACGATGCCTGGAGGCGGCTGCGGCGGCAGAAAGGACAAATCGCGCGTGCCATCAATTTCTGGCTGGAGTTGATCAAGCCCATCCAGATAGATGGTCTCGTGAATCCCCTGTTTGGATAACTCGTCAAGAATCCGCGCAAACTCGGCTTTCATCGCCGGATAGCTGTCTTCGGGGAAGTACGAAACTGTCAGTCCATGCTTGAGAATCAACTGTGCTACCACCGCCCGAAGCAAGCCCAATTGATATTCACGACCCGTGGTCAGGGCAATAAAGTGATGGGGTGTCTGCGCAATCCCCGCTTCCTGAATCAGCTTGGCAATGCTACTGCTCTTGCCTTCGCCTGCTGCCGCCTTGATCAACACATAGCCCCCTGTTGGGCGTATCGCTTCGACGTGCTCGCGAATGACTGCGAGTTCGGTGACCCGACCAACGAAGCCCTGAAGGCGCAGGGTGAGCAGGCGATCACTCTCAATTTGCTGTGCGGCGTTGGTGATGCGTTCGCGGTCGCGTTGGGCGAGCGGATCAACGGGCTGTGGCGTTCGATCACCCCACAACTGCCCATGCGGAACCCGACTATAGAGGGTTGGAAACCCCCATGCCCCATGCTCATGGCCATCGGTATGAATCGCCTTACGAGCTGCAATCAGGCTGGCATCAATTGATCCGCCTGTGCCCAAGGTGGCATAGAAGGCGTTGGCAAAGCAGTGGCCCGTCCGATTCAGGATTGCGGCTTGCATGCCAATCACGACGGGAATGCGATCGGTGATGAAAATCGGGGCAAAGCTCGTGAGCAGGCTCTCCCCAGCACTGCTGGTGTGGCAGGCATTCAAAACCACCAGCTGCACCCCTGACTGATGGAGCATGGTGCTGAACTCACGGGCCGAGAGCCGATCACGAGACTGGTCGGCGCGTTCGATGTCGAGGTAGCCCATACCCCGTTGGATGCTGCCATGGCCGATGTGATGCACGATGTGCGGTCGCTGGTTGGTGAGCAGATCGGTCAAGCGGTCGCGCGTGAGGTGCGGGACTTCGATGAGATCGATTGGCCGTGCGCTATGCGTGATGGCAGCGCGAATGAATGCAACTTCGGCTTCCGCCGCAATCGGGTGATCGGCCAAATCCGCAGGTAATGCCGAGGTTACGGCGAGGCGGATACGCTCGCTAGGTGGAATGCCCAAATCGGGAATCGGATCGTTCCACGGAAAGGTGCGAACAAGCGCATGTTCCAGCATGAGGGGACGACCCGCAGCGGTGGCCATCAATTCCCAGGGAAGGGCGGCAGCCACACTCAGGCGGGTATCGGTATCAATCGCCAGCTGGATGCGCAACGCCACCTTTTGTTGGTCAGCATGGGCGCGAGCCGTGGCAAAGGCTTCGGCAATCGTTCCTTGAAACAGGGTTTGGTAGAGGAGTTGGCCAACCGCGATCACGACGGATTCGTCAATCGGCGTGTGATAATCAAGTGCTGTTTGGTAGACGGTCAGGGTCGGATCATCAAGTGGCAGCAGCAGTGCTTCGCTGACCTCATGGCCCGTCTGGGTGCGGGCAGTCACCGGATAGCGATCCCCGTGGGGTGCGGCAATCGTAAGATGAAAGGATGCAAAGACACTGCTCATCGTAACAAACCCTTGGCTTGCTGGCCCTGTGTGGTTGGTGGTGTTTTCCTATCCTAGCAAAGCAATGGTCACGATGCAAGCGATTGCTGACGGTTTTTCTTTCGATTTATGACGATTCTATTGCTGTATGCACGCTTAGCCATGGCCCGCCGAAGATTAAGGCCACGTGTGCTGCATGCACTGTTCAGAGCGCGTTTGTCCATATCAAAACAATACGGTCGCTGGCAATTGACAATCCACACGAGGATTTGTATAGTAGTCGTGTGGAGAAGAGGCTGTGTCCAGTACGTGAAGGTTTTACCCCTATAGCCCCATAGTGGTGGTGCTCATCACCATGCTGTGTCGTTGTCCTCCCTCCGCGTTCTGTCATCACCGTACTCATTTCAGGAGGATGTTGGATGTCAACACGCACCTCGTTTGTCATGCGCTGGTTGGTGGTAATGAGTCTGCTGCTTCCATGTCTGGTCATGGCTGCGACCCCACCCGAAACCTATGCCCAAACACGTCGGTTCCTCAACAATGGCACCACGTTTTCGATGCAACCAAGTACGCAAACCTATACCGTTGAAATTACCTCAGCGAAATTTACCTATCGGATCCTCGGTGCCAATGGTACTCCCATCGTGAATGCCTTTACCCCCAGCGGGTCGGATTGGGGTGGGGTAAGCTTTTCGGTTGGGGGAGGGTCACTCCAAGGCATTCAGGCATGGTCGTATGTGGATTATTATGAACCGCATGGATATCTGTTTGATGCCACGACCACGGGGAACCTCCGCGTGTTGATTAGTGTCAATCCTCAGCCCACCTATGTCAAAATCCATGTTCAACCCTTCGCCTATACGCAACCGTATACCGTGAGCCTCCGGACGGCAGCTGAACTCATCATGTATGGGCTTGGCGACTTAGGTGGCTACCCAAATGACTATACGACCTGTGGAACAAACCCATCCTGTTATACCGATACTACCATCAACAGCACGAATAAGGCGGGGATTAATGCCCCCGTGGTTAAATCACAAGACAAATACCAAGGCTTTCAGTTGCGGTTTGCCTCAAACTTTGCCATTTATCCAAGCAAGGGCTATGCAGCGGTGTTTATCAGTGATACCCCGAAGCGGATCATCAATACTCCCGCAGAGGGTAACCAGTTTGGCTTAGTTGACGCAACCAATCCCAATGGCCATGATCTCTATTATCTGCTTGGTGATCCGTCCGCCATTTATGCGACCTATAAAACGGTTCTTGCTGCGCATGGCTATACCCATAGTAAACCACGCTACGCGATGTTTGACGTGGGTTTTGAAGCATGGGGGCAATACGGCTGGGAACCCTACCAAACGGGTGTTCTCGCTACGATAAACCAATTTGTCCAACCCCCTTCAAATACGAATATCTATCGCTTTCGCTGGGGAGTGATTGGTTCCGCCTTCTGGAAGGGACAGCGTGGTTCGCTCCAAGAAGGAACGACATCGAGTTTTGGTATGTGGGATGATACCGTTGAGTCTGGCCGAATTAGTAGCACCCCAAACCCACGATTTCCTACCGTAGCGGCACTCAAGCAAGCATTTCAAACGCACAATATGTTGCTGATGATTGGGATGCGGACGGCATTCGTGCCCACGACCAGTGCCGCATTTAATCCTGTTACCCAAGGTCTATTTGCGCAGCAAGGTGCCGACAATCAATATTTTCTGCGCGATGCAACCAATCAACCGATAAGCTATGACAATTCATTCCCTAACGATGGATGGATGCTCGATAGTAAGAAACCGAGCGCCGTGACATGGTTTGCGAATGGGATGGATCTCTGGGGCGTTGACGGCTTCAAAGAAGATACAATGCTGTTTGATCCAACCAAGGTGGTGAGTGAAGATAAATTAAATTCCGTCAATACGTTCTTTCACGATGCGGCCAATCGCAAACAGTATACGATTATTGTGCGCAATAGTAACTATACTGCACCTGGTGATATTGTGCGACTTGATGATGCGAACTTCGCCAATGAAAGCGGAACCACATCCAGTGCTTATACCAATAAGGATCGTTTGCCAATTAATGGATTAAACTTAGCTGCTAGTGGCGTTCCCAATATTTATCCCGAAGTGGTTGGCGGTCTTGGTAGTACCCTCAAGGTCGATACGCTCGTGAACAAAACCTATAGCAAAAACTATCTGTTACGCCATGCGCTCTTCGCGGCGGTGTCACCAGCCATGGCCATGGGCGTGCATCCTGCAACGATCGATTCCAGTGATACCGTATGGCAGCAACATATTCATAATGCGGCGCTTTGGCATGCGAAATTTGCGCCCTATATTTATAGTGCGGCCTTAGATACCTACGTGACGGGCTATCCTTCGACCATGACCCCGCTCCCCATTGCCTATCCCAATGATTCATACACCTATGATTTAGCCTCCGTGGCCAAACGGCAATACCAATGGATGTTAGGGCCATCGTTGATGGCTGCCCCGATTTATGGTGAAGATGCCGTTCCGAATGATCTAAATGCCACAACCGCATCGATCCAGAATACCCGCAATGTTTATCTGCCAGCAGGCCGATGGTTCGATTTTAATAGCACCACCATATTTACGGGTCCAATGACCATCACCAATCGTTTGTATAATCACACTATTCCTGTATTCATTGGAGGAAAAGGAATTGTGGTGTTTCGACCAAATGATCCAAGCCCCGCATGGCCGTATATAGGGCCTGGAGAGGAAAATACGAAACTTCGTGGTCGCGTGTATCCGGTGCTCACCAATAGCAGTTATACCTTTAACTATCCGAGTGGAAATCAGACATCGACGATTACCAATACGATGCCGATGAATCTTACCTACTGGAATTGTCCGGATATGGAAGTCATCGAAAATAACGTTGCACTTGAGTCAACCGATGTTACATGTTCTTCGGCAGGAGATGTGAAAAAATATATCGATTTTCCAATTAGTCCTGGAAAAAATTATACCGTGCGACTAAAACAATAACCAATCACACTAAACCGAGCAGTATATACTCTCCTTTCGATAACTGATACTGCTTGCTTCATCAAGAATGCCCATTAAGCGACCATGCTTAATGGGCATTGGTCTGCCATTTTAGGTTCCCAGTGGCTTATGCTCCCACCCGCACCAGCCCATCCTTGACCAACTCCACCGTCCCCGTCACATCCCATTTCACCTCAACTTGCAACCAGCCACCCCGCCCCGTGAGTGTGCCCGTGCGGCCATCCTTGGTATGCGTGACCGTTGCCCCAACCTGGGTAATCAGATCCAAATGGCGGGTAATCAGCGCTTGATCATTCAAACTCTCCAACGGCTTGGGAATCCAGCGCGAGCCGTCGCGTTTCCAGACGAGCAACCCCCGCCGCATCAGCGTAATCCCCGTCGCTACCTGTTCTTCTAGGGTCGGGGCCGCAGCCATTAACGTTTCCAAGCGGGCAGGCTGGCCATTTTGGGCTTGCCAGAGCTTGAGCACATCAATCGGAATCGCATCGACGGTGGCGCGTAGCGCTTTCAACTGCGCTTGAATCTCGGCATGTTCCAGCCCCGCCCAGTCCAGCCGATTCATCGGCGTAACCCCCTGAATCGTATCACGCACCTGGCTCGGACTTTTCCACGCCTCAACGATCAGCGGCACGGTGCTGCCCGTTGGCTCTCCGGTAATCAGGCCCAGCTGCACACGGTCGGGTGGCGCAGCCGAGCCAAGCACGAGGACAATCTGGCCAATCGGCACCACATCCCAGCGATCATCCGGCTGCGGTTTGGGCGGCGCGGCCACGTTCGGCTCGCCCGTGTCCAAGGCCGGACGTGGGGTAAAGACCGTTTGACTACCAAGGCGTTTGGTGCGGAAATGGCTGCGGGCAACACTCAAGACCCCCTCGACCACAGGCCGCAAGGTGGGCTGATAGGCCGTGCCATACCAGGCTGCGCCAAGCTCAATCGCCGTCCAGGGGCGGGCGGGAATCCCATTGGCGGTGGCGATGGCATACAAGTCGGCCAAGGTCGGCGCAGGCTTCAGCGGCGTGGGTTCGGCCACGGGTTCCACCACGACCGGGGTTGGCGCAGGCGCAGCGACCTGTTGCCCCGCCTGAAGGCTCACGGTCGGCGCACGGCGGGTCAAGGTCACGACATCGCCCGCAGCAGGAATCGCCACCGCCTGTTTTTTGAAGCGGGCCGCAAGGTGACTGAGGGCATCGTGATCGCCATGCACCAGCACCAGTTGTTGCGGCTGGACCAGGCGAATCACCTGTTCGAGTTGGCCCACATCGGCATGCCCCGACAACCCATAGCGATAGACCGGACAGCCCAGCGTCACCCGTTGACCATTCAGCGTGATCGTGCCGCCTTGGGTGGCTTTGAGCATCGCCGCGCCAGGCGATTCTTCATCCTGATAGCCCGTGAAAATGATCGCATTGCGCGGGTCTTGGGCGAGTTTGGTCGCATACAGCGGCGCTGGCCCACCCGTGAGCATGCCGGAGGTACTGATGATAATCGCTGGCTCGTCGCTCTGAATCACGCGCGGGCGCATGCCTTGATGCACGGCCAGCACGCCAAAAGTCGGATCGACGAACAACGGGCGTTGGCTATTGGCCAAGAACTTTTGCAGGGCGGGATGCAGGTCATGCGATTGCTGCTGATAGGCTTCACACACCGCTTTGCACATCCCGTCCACATAGATCGTCACGGGCGAGACCACGCCGGAGGTACGGAAGGCTTTGAGGATCAGGATCAACTCTTAGGCACGGCCCACCGCGAAGGCCGGAATCAGCACCCGCCCGCCGTGGCCAATCACCTGTTGAATTGTGGCCACCACGTTTTGCTCTTGGTCTTTGCGGGATTTATGGCTGCGGTTGCCATAGGTTCCCTCGCAAATCATCATATCGACCTGCGGCAAGGTGTTCAGGTCAACGCCCGTGATGGTGCGGTGATGACCGACCGAAATATCGCCCGTATGCAGGACGCTGCCCCATGGACTCGTGATATGGAGCATGCCCGCGCCAAGGATGTGGCCCGCGGGCAGGTAGGTCACGCTAATTTCTTGATTGGCGGCCACGGGACGGAGTTCTTGATGAAAGGCCACCGGAATGATCCGCGCCAAGGTTTCGGTGACCATCGTTTGGTCATACAAGGGCGTTTCCAGTTCGTGCGCGAGGTGTTCCTGTTCCATAATCCGCGCACTATCCAAGAGCAAAATCCGCATGAGCGCGATCGTACTTTCGGTGGCATAGATCGGCACGGTCGGGAACAAGCTGGCGACGAGCGGCAGACAGCCCGTATGGTCGATGTGGGCATGGGTAATCAGGATCGCATCAAGCGAGAAGGTTTTGAGGGCTTCCATGTCGGGCGTGCGCGATTGGCCAGGGCGGGCAGCAGGGCGCATGCCCGCATCGACGAGGATATGGCGCATGCCCAGTTTGAGGATGCCACAGGATGCGCCGACTTCTTGTGCGCCGCCAAACGGGTGAAAACTGATCATGGGGGAGACTCCTCTCGTGTCTACGTGCCGATGGTTGCACCAGATGATTGCTGCGTGCTATGGTAGCATGGGTTTTGGGTGGTTGATAGCACTGCTGTGGAGATGGATCGTATGGTTGCGTTGATTCCCTATACCCATGAAGTCCAGACCGCGATTGCCCACGACTTCCCCGCTCCTCCGGTGCGGGGTGCTGCCACGATGCCAGCCCTATCCTTGGTTCAGCACCTCGCGCACGAAGCAGGGTGGTGGTGCGAGCATGACGAGCCAACCATCCTCCGGATGGAGATTCCCTTTCTGCACCACGAACGGAGCGGCCCATCGTATACCAAATGGTCGTGGCATGATGACGGTATCTTTGTGGATACTGGGATGTTCTCAGGATTGCTTTGGTTGCTCCATGGCATCACCCAGCACACTGGCCCGTTGTGTTGCTGGGATATCAGCGGCCACCCCGTGTTTGTGTTCGATCCGGCAATGGATTGGGTTGCCGTGAGCCACCTGTTTGCCGACGAACATACGCTGCCCTACCCACCGCACGACTTCTTTTATCAGCGGATTGCCGCGCTCTATCCCACCGAGTAACGACACAGACACCACCACGATGCGTGCGAGACAGGACGCAGAGGGCGGATCAATTGACACGACGCGACACACGCGTACTGGCGGTTTTCTATGGGTGCATCTGCTTGGAGGCATACCGTTGCCTATCATCCCGATATTGAGGTGGCCTATCAGCATGCCCGCCAGCAGGCATTCGAGACCGGAGATTACTTTCACTGGTGGGAGTTCTATCAGCACGAGTCGAAACCCAATCCGTTTCCGACGACGATTGCGGCATTGCTGAAGGCTGCGGGAGAAAATGGGACGCACTCGATCTTGGATTATTCCGACCTCGTTATCCGATGGTGGGCATGTTCGGCGGAGACGCTGATCGACATCTTTGGAACCACAACGCCCACGCCCAGCATGATTGCGACGGTTCTTGATGACATGCGCAATCGAAATCGAATCGATGGGAATTATGTCGTCGGGTATGTGGATGATCAGCCGGTAACAATCACGTTTATTGGCGCATCGGGTGATTAGGGATCACGCAGTCAACGCACGCTCCCCCACCACGGCGATCATCACGCGGGATCGGGAGGGTGGTTGTGTGTCTGGGCGGCATAGAACATGGCGCGTTGGTGCTGCCATGCACGCTCCATCGTTGCATAGTGGTGATACTGGGCAAGCACGTCAGGGGGAACGGGTCGCCCTGCCCGATTCCAGATCTCCTCCAATGCATCGGTCGTGAAATGGGCCGAAACAACCGCTTCGATGGTGATCGACAGGATGCCTATGAGCATAATTGCTAGATCGAGAACACAACAGGCTTCCGCAGCACAGGCGGCAGGAGCCGCCGCATTCCACGTTATCAGCGCTGCTTCATCATTGGGGTTGCAGATGGATGCGGCATCACTGGCTTCCCACACGACAGCCTCGGCAGTGGCTTCTGCCTCGGCGAGGGCGATGGCTGACACCTGACCATGGGCATAGGCACGGGCAACGGCAATGGCGGTGCGTGGGCGATCATCGTGCGGGAAGATGCGTTCGAACAACGGGAGGACATGCGCGGCACAATCGCAGGCAAACAGGCGTTGCTGCATCGGTGTCAGCGGTTGCAGCAGAGCAAGGATTTCGTCCTGAGCACCATCGGCCATACCGCCTCCTTCGAGGACTATCATCTATCAAGAATGTGATTATCACCATCGCATTGTGTGGCCCGATGCGATGGATACGTTGCGAGTAGCATACCAAGGTTTAGCAATTGATGATGAGCGGCAATGTAGGACGGAGATCAAACGTCTTGCCCTGCCGCTGATGTGGTCACGATTTAATGGACAATGGTTCGTATCCGCTCCACGCCGCTTCAATCATCGCGGGCGTTTGGTAGCCTAATCCCGAATGCAGCCGTTGGCGATTGTAGAAGATTTCGATATATTCAA
>Ga0209460_1000358_pt1 | contig 45120 bp, 36 predicted proteins | sample EBPBio132013_DNA_FD_185868 | JGI IMG/M metagenome (GOLD analysis project Ga0209460, IMG submission 185868) | Wastewater treatment Type I Accumulibacter community from EBPR Bioreactor in Madison, WI, USA - Reactor 2_5/13/2013_ DNA (SPAdes)... | ecosystem: Engineered > Bioreactor > EBPR >... | reverse complement strand
CCACCAGCGCCGCCGAGCGAATCCCCACCACCGCCGCGTAATCCCGCCCCAACCGGTACGTCATCGCCACCGACAGCATCCCAAACAGCAGCGACAGCATCCGCCCCGCCACCGCCGATGACCCTGCCGCTTCGAGCCAGTAATGCAGCAGCAGGTAATACCCCGGTGGATTCTTCTCGTGCTGCAATTGCCCCACCACCCGCGTCAGCACCTCGCCCGCACCAATCGGCCCGTACTGCTCGCCCCCCGCGTAAATGTACGAATAAATCTCGTCGTACCACATCGCGTCACGGTCGAGTCCGATAATGCCTAGCCACGCCACACCCAGCAGCAGTAAAATAACCCACCAGAAGATTCTGCTAGGCCGATAATCGGTTTTAGTAAACGTAAACTGAGGCAGCATCAATTACCTTCAGAATAGGACTTAAACAAATAATCTGAACGCAAACACCAAATTAGGTGTCGGTTATGATTGACCACAAACATTTCTCGGCGGGTTTGAGGGGGCTTTAGCCTCCTTCCCGCCGGAACTCGGAGCCGGAGGCTTGAGCCTCTGGCGGTTGAAGTCGACACTATTTAAATATGCTGACATCGAAACGCACGGCATTATACAACCAAATCGAAACCAAAGTTTAAGGCTCGTCAAGTGCATTCACTCAAAACAAGCGCGATCCGCATCACCCAAATCCTCACCGCCGCTGTCATCCTCGCCGCTCTAGCCGTCATCCAACCGTCTGCTAACGCCGCTCAAACCTGTGCCGCCACCGGAGCAGTCACACGGGGCAGCTTCCGCAGCGTCCCTGCCGAAACCACCTTCTACTACTCGGTCTACACCCCGCCCTGCTATGAAGGCTCAACCGGGGTTTATCCCGTCGTCTACCTCATGCACGGCTCGAATGACGATGACGGCCATTGGGTACGCTTGGGCATCCAGCAGGCACTTGATGAAGGCATCGCGGCAGGAACACTCCCGCCGATGATCGTTGTCATGCCCTATGGGGAGTGGCTCGCCAACAAAAACCAGTTTGATGTCGTCTCGTGGGAAAATGTATTCCTCAACGAACTCATGCCGCTGGTCGAGTCTCAATATCGCATCGACCAGCGCCGTGAAACACGCGGTATCGGCGGCATCTCGCGTGGTGGCTTCTGGGCATACGAAATCGCCTTCCGCCATCCCGACCTGTTTAGCACCGTCGGCGGTCACAGCGCCTTCTTTGCCGAAGGCAACGCCCCGCCCGACTACGACCCTCTCAAGCTCGCCCGCAACGCCGCCAACTTGGATACCCTACGCATCATGCTCGACCGCGGCAATGCCGACTACGCCGCCCCCGGCATCGACCTCATGCACGAACGCCTAACCGAACGCGGCATCGCTCACACCTTCATCATCTATCCCGAAGGTGAACATAACAACATCCATTGGAAACAGCACGTCGCTGAGTACATGGCCTTTTACGCGGAACCGTGGCTCGCAGTTGCACAACCAACCACCGCTGCGCCAGCCATGCCAGAAATCGTGTTCGCCACCAACACGCCGCAAACACCCCTCGCCGCTCCCACACAATCACCCACCGTTGAACTACTGCCAGTTGAAGCAACACCTGAACCAGATGCCGTCAATCAGCAAGGTTACGCCTTATTCGTCCCTGCTGTATCTTTCCCCAGCCTCTTGGGTCAAATCACCCTTGAACAGTTGCAATCCGTCAGCCTCGGTCAGCCGGATTCCGCGCTTATCCTTGATGAAACCACCGCCGCCGCCTTAGCCAGTTTCGGGGTAAATCTTTCGCCGTCAACTCAAATCGTCCCCGATGATGCCCTGCAAAACAGCCTGTGGCGCAATGGCAAGCTCTACACCCTCATCGCCTTTGACCGCCTCATCACTCGCTATCGTGTCCTACATATCGGCGAAACCCACCCGCTCGATACCGACTTATCAACCTACCCCTTCGCCTTCACCACCGGTCAGCCCAACTTCGAGCCGCAAAAGCTCACACGGCTGCTGATGTCCGGTGTCACCGCCCTCACCCGCCTCACCCGCACCGAGCTGGACGAACAGGGAACCGATTGGGCGGCTTCCGGCATCTTGCCCTTTGTTGAACGCGCCGATTTCTTCCACACCAGTAACGAAGTCTCCTTCTCACCCAACTGCCCACAGGCCGATACCACCCCTCCGCTTGGCGAATTTTGCTCCAAGGAATCCCACTTCGATCTGCTCACCAAGCTCGGTCTCGATATAGTCGAACTGACCGGCAACCACAACAACGACTTTGGCACCGAAAACTACCTCCGCACGCTCGAGTGGTATCAGTGGCATGGCATCCGCACCATCGGCGGTGGCGCAGCGCTCGCCGATGCCCGGCAGCCGCTCATCCTCGACCATAACGGCAACAAAATCGCCATGCTCGCCTGTAACTGGGTCGGCCCCTACTATGCCATCGCCAAAGACACCACCCCCGGCGCGGCCTTCTGCGATTGGGATTGGCTGCGCGTCATCATCCCGCAGCTCAAAGCCGAAGGGAACTTCGTCGTCGTCTCAGTGCAGTATCTGGAAATCGAGGACTACTTGCCGAGCAATCAGCAAATCTCCGACTTCCAAGGGGTTGCCGATCTCGGCGCGGATGTCGTCCTCGGCACGCAGGCGCATAAGCCGCAAACGATGGCCTTCTACGGCGCACGTACCGGTCAGGAAGCCTTTTTGCACTACGGCCTCGGCAACCTGTTCTTCGACCAACCCTTCTGGGGCAACAGCCGCTTCTTCATGGATGAACTCTACATCTACAACGGCAAGCTGCTCAATGTTGATCTGTTCACCGGCATCATCGACGATCTCGCCCGCCCCCGCCCAATGACGCTCGATGAACAAACCAACTTCTTCGCCTTCATGTTCCACACGCAAGGCGCTTTCTGACCCACACATTTTATTGTAGGGGCGCAAGGCTTGCGCCCTCTTACCACCCACGCGACCACTTCTGTAGGGACAGCAGACAGGCTGTCCGCTGCTTCCCTGCCCACGCTTCTTCCGCTTCGTACGTACTCTTTTCCGACTATTCCCGTTCATGAGGGTTATTCGCCGTGCCAGCGGGTCTATAGTCCCATTGTGGAGTTTTCCACTGGTAAATTCCAACTATAAAATTCTTAACTTGCTGCGTAAGGACGCAAGTATGCTGTCCGCTGCTAACCAACGCTAAACTCGATCAAATACCGATCCTATCTACTGCAATTTTGCACTCCCAAAAGTTTGAAAACTCTAACCAAAATCCCTTGACTGGATCGCCCATTTGTTCTAAAATGAATTGAAATGTGATCACACTTTTCACACTGATTCAATCAGGTTTTTGTAAAAGAGGCGCTTCATGAAGCGCCTCTTTTCACCCAACCGATAAGTGAGTTCACAATCACACTCAAATTTCACTCGTGCATGTGAAGAAAATGAAGAATTTTGCGAGTCAGTCCCGTTTTGAAGTCGCTTTAGCAGACTTGTCTGGCGATCAGCATGATGGCTTTAGCCTCATGCGGCGCAGCCCGACAATCGTTCCGAATTTGACGAATTTTCCGAATCACCAACCGATTGCCATTGCCGAAATCTATAGTGCCAAATTTGCCAACCGACATTTCCGACACAGACGACTTCGCCGACAATTGAGGGAGAAACGATAAAACAGCAACTGACAGAAACGACAATTGCGACAAATAATGAGATTCTCAACTGCAACAACAGCATCAACAGCATTTGAAATGGCGCTCTACTGCCGCCGCCGCCGCCAATGCCGCCAACTTTTAACAGGTGAATAATTGTGCCGCATTTGCTGCTGTTGCCGTTTGTTCCGCATTTTGTGCTTTTAGCTGGAGACTGGCGACTGAAAGCTGATGACTTGCTTTTGCCTTTATCTGTAGACTGTCACCTGTTGACTATCGACTAATCGCTATCGACAGCTTCCCGTTCGCCGGTATTCGCCCGAACAACACCCCGCACGCCGCCGGAACCGCCTGTGGCAGCGGGCTGTAAGTCACCACATAACCCGCCACCTGCGGGTAGGTCGTCCAGTCGTAGGGCGAAGCCAGCGCCACCGCAATGGTTTTATCCGGTGGTAAAGCGTTCACCAACGCTCGCCGCTGGGGGGTCACGTCCGCGTTCTCGCTGAACACCACCGTGTAATCGACCTGCGCCGCCATCCGCTGTGCGCTCGCGATGTCACTCTCGGTCGGTGTCTCGGAAACCGCCAGCGGCTTCACCGTCACCCCTTCAGCCGTGCATTCCTGTTGGATGCGCGGTCGCGTACCGGGGAAAATCACCGCCACCCTCTGCCCGGCTTTGAAAGGAATAACGTTGTTACGGTCAACCGCCACTGTCACGCCTTTATCAAAAATCTCGCTCACCAGCTCGGCATGTGCATCCAAATTCATCTGCTCATTAACCGTCGTGGGATCAATCGGCTGCCAATCGAGGATGCCGTACTTTTCCTTCGCTGCCAGAATACGCCGTACCGACTCGTTAATCCGTTCTTCCGGTATCTCACCCGACCGAACTGCCTCCACCACCCGCTGGATGCCTGCTGCCTGTGCTTCTAGGCTCACATGCGCCGCGATCACCAGATCAACCCCTGCCTTAATCGCTTGTAACGAGGCATTTGGATAGCTGTAAACCGTATCAATCGCGTCCATATCCAGCGCGTCGGTCACAATCAACCCATCGTAACCCATCTCCTCACGGAGCAGCCCAGTAATCACGTTGTAAGACATCGACGCGGGTAAATCCGGCTGCGGTTCGAGTGCCGGATACCAGATATGCGCCACCATAATCGTACTCACACCCGCCTCAATCGCCGCTCTGTAAGGCGCGAGTTCCACCGCCTCCAGCCGTTCACGGTCGAGCGCGATAACCGGCAGCCCAACATGCGAGTCATCGCTGCTGTCCCCATGTCCGGGGAAGTGCTTTGCGGTCGCCATCACGTTCGCCGCTTGCAATCCCTCGATATACGCCCCAACAATCGGGCTAACCATCGCTGGATCACTCCCAAACGACCGTCGCTTAATAATCGGGTTATTCGGGTTCGTCTCAAGGTCAGCCACCGGCGCGAGGTTCATATTTACGCCCACCGCCAGCATCTCCTCGCCCATCGCTTCCCCTACCCGATACGCTAACTCGGTATCACCGCTTGCCGTCAAGAGCATGGGCACCGGGAACGTCGTAAATCCATCCCGCAGGTGAGCAATCGTCCCGCCCTCTTGGTCAACCGAAACGAATAAGGGCAAACCACCGCTGTCAATAATCGTCTGCTGGTAAATGGTGTTGAGCTGCGTTACCTCTTCTGGCGTACGGATATTCTCTGGCAGCAGTACCACGCCTCCCGGTTGGTAACGAGTCAAAAAGTCCCGCGCGGGTTCGTTCAACTGGCTGCCGTACAGGTTGACGATGAACATCTGCGCGACCTTCTGCTCCAGCGTCAAACGAGAGAGCAAGTCGTCTTGCGCGTCAGTCACATGGTAAACGCTGAACAACGCCGAAATAAAAACACAGAGCACTATACGTGATAGACTCTGTGTTCCGATAAGAGCATATGAATGATTAATCAAACGCATTCAGTTCGTGTTCTTACTGACCTGTCTCGCTGAGACGGTAGCCAATACCACGCACATTGACGATCAAATCCGCGTCCTTGCCTGTCTGCTTCAGCTTACGGCGCAGGTTGCTCACGTGCGGGCGAATAACTTCACGCGCTTCCGCCTCGTCCACCGCGTACCCGCGCACTTCGCGTACCAACTCGTGGCACGAAACCACACGCCCACGGTGCGCCGCTAAGTACAGGAGCAGATCAAACTCGGTTGGGGTGAGGTCAATCGGTTGGTCGCCCACCGAAATCTGGTAACGACCGGGGTAAATCGTCAGCGGCCCCAGCGTCATATTCGCGTTCATCGGCTCGACAGGCGCGGCGCTCTCGTAACGGGCTTCCGGTACAATCGCTGGTTCTTCATCTTCATACACTGCCGCGATAGCTTCCACATCAGCCCGCGTCAGTTCAAACACGTTGCTGCGGATCGCGTCGAGCAGCGCACGGCGGCGCTTCAGGTTACGCGCCCGTTCAACACCCCGCGCCACGCTCTGGCGAATATCTTGGCTGGAACTCGGCTTAATCAGGTAATCATGTGCGCCCAAACGCAGGCTTTCGACCGCCGTACCGAGGCTGGCATACCCTGTCATCAGGATAACAATCGCGTCCGGTGATAAATCCTTAATACGCTTTAACAGATCAACACCCGTCAAACCCGGCATACGAATATCCGTTAAGATCACTTCATATTCGTTGCGCCCAATCATCTCCAGCGCTTCTTCACCACTTGCCGCCTCATCGACTTGATACCCGATGCGTTGAAGCGTCTTGCTCACAGAATAACGAATTGCCCCCTCGTCATCAACCACCAGAACGTGGGCAGTATCAATCATCGTGTCCATAGATCAACCTATATCCAGTGTTTACTATTCCCATATTTTGTCTTAAGGATACTCAACTCTATCTACTTTTGCAACCAACAGAGCCTATTACAAAGTTGTGCATAGCTTAAAATTGCGAGAAATTCATAAATTTTGCAGAAATTGAAAATAAATAACACGCCTTGAGGTATTCCATACCGCGAATGATTCGCTAATAATCCACTGCCCATTCACAAAGAAAGCCGCGACTTCACCATTCACGACAATTAATGGAATTTGGTCACGTATTTGTTGTGGTACTTTTACGTTCACCATCCACCGGCTGATCTTCTGCCTATGCCCTTTCATACCCGGCGGCGCGAAGGTGTCGCCGTCTTGCCGTGTCCTCAACACGATGGTTGCGCCTTCAGCAATCGCCAGCCGTGCGCCAAGTCCACCTTCAGGAAAGGCTTCTTGTTCGACAATCAATCGATACGCACCAATATCCGTATCCGATGGAGCGTCAATAATCCGTTCATATCCAGCATCCACCAACGGCAGATCAGCGACAATTAACTTGGCTCCGATACGTTCAATAACAACAAACGTATAATCGACCCGCAGTTGGAGCTTACCGCCCAGCAGTGCAATTGCGCCTTGTTGCCCATTGATAGCGATCTCAACCCCTTCCAGAATCAACTGCGCCGAGATGGAATCCTTACCCTCCAGTTCCTCACACACCCATACCAGCAACCGCCGTTGGATAGCTGGATGAACACTTCGAAACACGATGCGTTTCATTTTGATGCTTCCGTCCAGCCTCTTAACCGCATCCGACTGAACAAGCTCAACCAATTTTTGATGGATAAAATCATCCTCAACCGCCGCGATTTCCGCGAACCTGACGAGAGCCGACCGCACCTCCGCGCTAACCGTTTCCAAGTAAGGCAGTACATCCAAACGAATCTGATTGCGTAAAATAGTGGTATCGCTATTCGTTGAGTCGTATCGTGGCTTTAATCCCACTTGTTCGCAATAATCCTCAATCTCACGGCGAGTAACGCTCAGTAAGGGGCGAATGAGTGTTAAGTCGGGATGCATCGGAACCGTCGATTTCAACATCATGCCGCTCGCCCCTCCTACCCCCGCTCCCCGCAGCAGATGCATGAGAACCGTCTCGGCTTGGTCATCTGCGTGGTGCGCCACCGCTACTGTATCCGCCTCCACTTTAGAAGCGACCTGTGCCAAAAAGTCATACCGCGCGAACCGTGCCGCTGCTTCAATCCCCATCTGCTTATCACGAGCGAGACTTGTAACATCAGCCGCCCCAACGGTAAGCTCAATGCCCCACTCACGGCAAATCCCCCTGACGAACTCCACGTCACCGTCGCTTTCCTCACCACGCAGTTGATGGTTCAACGTCGCCGCGTGGATGCGAAAACTCATTCGGGGCGCAAGTTGACTTAGCATATGCAGTAGCGCCAACGAATCCGCGCCGCCCGATACACCAACGACAACCAATGTGTTTGGCGTAACCAGCCGGAACTTTTTTATGGTCTGGCGCAAGGTTTCGAGCATAAAATTGAAATAGCTGACAATATTCCCCAGCCTTAACCTACCCATCTGTAAGGCCGGATTACAATTCTGATTGATGTGGTCATAACGACCAACGCCAACCATTATAGTATAGTTGTCGCATAGTGCGGGTAGCTTTGTATTCAGCCTAGCGCGTGTTATAATGCCGCCCGTTTTCCTTTTCGTGAGGAGTCTTCTACGTGCAGAGTCCCTTTGATTTTTTGCTCGGTATATTCTCGCTGGATATCGGTATCGATCTCGGTACAGCGAATACACTTGTCAGTGTCCGTGGCAAAGGCATTGTAATCAACGAGCCATCCTTCGTCGCGCTCGAAAAGAAAACCCGCCGCCCTATCGAAGTTGGCGCGCGTGCTAAAGAAATGTGGAACAAGAATCCCAAGGATATTGTGGTTGTTCGTCCCTTGCGTGACGGTGTTATCAGCGAGTTCGAAGTGACCGAAGCCATGCTTCATCATCTGATCAATAAAGCCCATGAGCAAACATGGGTTCCCCTCCCGCGCCCGCGTGTTGTTGTCGGCATCCCCAGCGGCGTGACGGAAGTCGAAAAACGCGCGGTCTTTGACGCGGCCATCAGCGCCGGTGCGCGTGAAGCCTATCTGATCGAAGAACCCGTCGCGGCTGCCATCGGTGCAGGTCTACCCGTTCAAGAAACACGCGGCAGCATGGTCATCGACATCGGTGGTGGTACAACCGAAGTCGCCATCTTCTCGCTTGGTGGTATTGTCATCAGCCGTTCCATCCGCGTCGCCGGTGACGAAATGGATGAGGACATCGTTCAATACATGCGTACTAAACACAACTTACTCATTGGCGAACCGACCGCCCAAAAAGTGAAAGAGGAAATCGGTTCAGCCTATCCGCTCCCACAGGAACGAACCTTTACCGTCAAGGGTCGTAACTTAATGACCGGCCTCCCATCATCTGTCGAAGTCAGTTCGATTGAAATTCGCGAGGCCGTTTCTGGCTCGGTGGATATTATCGTTGACACCGTTAAAGATGCGCTGGATGATACCCCTCCAGAACTTGTCGCCGACCTCATGGAAAGTGGCATCTGCATGGCCGGCGGCAGCAGCCAACTCAAAGGCTTAACCGACCGCATTACCGATGAGGTCAACATCCGCACTTGGCTTGCCGAAGACCCAATGACCTGTGTTGCCCGCGGCGCAGGTCGTGTACTTGAGGATTACAACAACCTCCGCCGCTTACTCGTTGGTTTGGAACGCGGTAGTACTCGCCATTAGTCGCCGATGCACCCAATAGCGTAGAAACCATATGTCACGTACCTCCGTAAAAGCAAAGCAGACTCTAAATCAACACCAGTCGCTAACTTTGCTATAATTGCCTCCAGTCGTAAGCGAAGATAGGGCATCATATCGTGCGAAATTGGCGATCTAATCGCGGATTATTTTTGGGTATCTGTCTCTTGGTATGTTTAGCGCTCATCACAGCCAGCCAACTGGGTTTACTCTCACCGGTCACGGGTATTCTATCAATCCCGCTAAACTTCATTACCGGAATATTCAACCGCACGACGCTCGAAACCGTAGATGCTATCGAGATGCCCTCAGACGTACCCACGCTCCAACGGCGTGTGGCGGATCTTGAGGAAGCGCTCGCCCGTTATCAATCCGAACTTGTGGAATTACGCGAAGTCGCCAATGACTATCAACGGTTATCCGAACTGGTCAATTACACCTCGCAAACGCAGGATCAGGAATATGTAGCCGCCGATGTCATCAGTAACTCAGACTCGAACGCGCCTTTACAAACCATCTCGCTCAATCGTGGCACCCGTGATGGCATCGAAATCGGTATGCCGGTCATTACCCAGTTAGGCTTAGTAGGCCGCATATCGGATGTCACCGCAAACGCTTCTCGTGTCCTGCTCATAACCGATGTTTCTAGCGCCATCAGCGCCCGTCTGCAAACAACCCGTGACGAAGGCAGCATCGTCGGACAGGCAACCAACGATTTACTCATGGAATTTATTCCGCTCAACGCCAGTGTCCAAGAAGGCGACATTGTGATCTCATCCGGTCTTGGCGGTAATCTTCCGGCTGGATTGGTCATTGGGCAGGTGACGAATGTCCAACAGCGCGAATTCGAACTGTTTCAGAACGCCACCATTCGCAGCCTGAATAACTTCGCCACTCTCGAAACCGTTTTGGTGATTACCAGCTTCCAACCAGTCGATCTATCGGTATTCCAGAGTACGCCAGTGGCCGCCGGAAGTGGCAGTTAACACATGGGGAGTTTCCTCAGTTTACCCATCCTGATGTTGGCCGCAGCCATACAAGTGACCGTCATGCCGCAAATTAGCATTTTCGGCGGGCGACCCGACATCGTGCTGCTGATCGTATCAGCATGGTCGCTCAACACCAGCCTTGAACAGGGTGTTCTTTGGGCTTTCGTCGGTGGCATCTGCAAAGACTTACTTTCAGCCGCCCCCATTGGTACCTCCATTGTAGGCATGGTACTGATTATCTTTGCGATTCATGCCATACGTCAGCAGTTATTCAGTGTCGGTTTCTTCACCCTCGTGTGGGTCAGCGTTCTCGGCACCATCATCCAGCAGTTCACCATTCTCATCATTTTGTTATCCACCGGATTTCAGCCTCAATATGTCGATCAACTCGGCTACGGAGTTGTTCTAGATCAAATTCGATTATTCATTGTGCCAAGCATCGTATATAATCTCATCGGTATTATGCCGGTTTATTGGTTTGTTCGCGCCATACAGCGTGCGTTAGGGACTGATCTTCGACTAACGAGATGACCGCCTCAACTTCCACTCATCAATGTGTCTATAATGACGACCACGAACATTCCATTTCACGCCGTCTAGCGCGGTGACTGTCAAGAAGTAAGTAAGCAGGAGTACCCGAAATTGAATAGACGTTTACTTCCTTTTCAAGGATGGCGACTAACCCTATTTCAAGCTGTGATGGTAGCAATCTTTATCTTGTTCTCGTTCCGTATGTACGACCTCCAAATTGCGAGCTTTGACACCTATCAGGCCGCCGCTGACGAGAATCGCCTGAACCAACTGCCAATCGCGGCTGACCGTGGCGTTATCTTCGACCGGAATGGTGTGCCACTGGCCCGTAACGTACCCGCATTCAACGTCACCATTGTGCCTGCCCTACTCCCCAGCGACCGTACCCAAACACTCGAAATTTTCAATCGCTTATCAGCTTTGGTCGGTGTACCGCCAACTGCGGACATTGCGGCTGCCAGCGCCCAAACCACCGGTGAGCGCGTTCGCAGCATCGAAGAACTCGTAGTAGAGGGTGAAGGTATTGCCCCCTTCCGCGAAGTGACCATCGCCATTGACGTTGACTTCCACGTCGCCTTACAAATCCGTGAGGAACGCCAGTCACTGCCCGGTGTCGATATTCAAGCCAAAGCCGTACGTGAATACCCAACCGGCGCACTCACCGCCCATATCATCGGTTATATGGCTCCCATCCCTTCCGAAGAAGCCGAAGCACTGATTGAGCAAGGTTATGACCCGAACTTTGACCGTATCGGTGTCGATGGCATCGAGTACTTCCTGAACGCAACCCTAGCAGGACGACGCGGGTCTCTTCTCCGCGAAGTCGATGTCGCGGGTGCGACCGTAACTGAAATCGAGCGTATCGATCCTATCCCCGGTCAGAACGTCCGCCTGACCATTGATGTCGAACTTCAACAAGCCGCCGAAGATGCGCTTAAAAACCGTATTGCGCTGCTAAACTCGACCTATGAACGCCTCGTCAGCCAACAGGGTGTCATCATCGCCATGAACCCGCAAAACGGCCAAGTATTAGCGATGGTCAGTTACCCCGGTTACGACAACAGCATGTTCGCCCGTAACATCGACGTTGAGTACTACTTGCAGGTCGCCAATGACCCGCTAAAACCACTCATCAACAACGCAATTCGATCTCTTTACCCGCCCGGTTCGACATGGAAGCTCATCACCGCCTCAGGCGCGATTGAAGAAGGCGTTATCTCACCCCAACAGGTTCTGAATGACCCCGGCCGGTTGGTGGTTGAAAACAAATACGCGCCGAACGACCCTGCGGCTTCTCAAACCTTTGTTTGCTGGAAGCGTGACGGTCACGGCCCGCTCAACGTTATTGGTGCGCTTGCCAATAGCTGCAACGTCTACTTTTATCAAGTTGGCGGTGGGAACCCCGATGTGCCCGAAGTAAGCCTGCGGCCGGGTGGTTTGGGGCCAACCGACCTATTCCGCTACGCCACAGCCTATGGCATCGGCACCGAACTCGGTATCGAACTACCATCCGAAAATCGTGGGCGTATGCCTGATCCGACATGGAAGCGCGTACTCTACGGTGAAAACTGGTCGACGGGTGATACCTATAACGCCGCACTGGGACAAGGCTACGTAAACGTGACCCCCTTACAGCTCGCAAGTATGGCGGCCACCGTAGCCAATGGCGGCACGCTCTATCAACCGACGATCATCGAAAGCTATCTTGATGCCGAAGGGAATGTGGTTCGCCCCTTCGCGCCACACGTTTTGCGGAATGTCAATTTAAACGGTGTGACCGGCACACTCAACTTGCTGTTGGTTGAAGACATGATTATGAAAGGCCCGAACAGCCTTGACTGCATGTGTGAACCGGATAGCGCGTTTTACAATCCGGTACGCTGTAATCCGGCGACTTACCGCAACACAGTCGATATCAGCCCTGCTCAAGATGGCAGCGATGTTCGCGAGTATCAGGTATTTATTCCTGATAACTACACATTTAATGCCAGCATGTGTACCGAGCTGCGCTTCGACGACAAGTACCGTCCCGCATTTGTCAGCCAGGAAACGATGGATATTGTCCGTCAAGGGACACGCGGCGTTATTACTTACGGTACGGCTCAAAGTGCAAACCTACCGTATGTTGATGTTGCAGGGAAAACCGGTACAGCCCAATATTGTGATAATATTGCCAACGGTTTGGGGTTGTGCAAGTTCGGCTCATGGCCGGCTCACGCATGGTTCTTAGCCTATGCGCCCTACGAAAATCCAGAAATCGTGGTCATTGGCTTCATTTACAACGGTACAGAAGGCTCGTTATGGGCCGTACCAATGGTCAGAGAAACATTGGAAGCCTATTACCGCTTGAAGAATCAGCGTGCAGGTCTTGCGCCTCCACCACCAGCGGATAATATTGCGCCACCCGCAACACCGATTGCAACGCCGATCATACCCGGAGGCTAGGTTGAATACACGTCGCATGGCAGCTCATTTACTGCCCGCAGTTTTAACGGGGATTGTGACGCTCGTCTTATACACGCTGGTCGGTCACGCACCGTTGATGCGGGCATTGGGCATGGCCGTTAGCGTAAGTGGCATGACACTTATCTTGCATCGCTTCGGTGCGGTTCTCGGCATCGTCGGCAGTCTCGCGCTGGCCTTCAGCCCCGCCTTCTGGTCGCAAGCAAATGGTCAAGAAACCAGTCTTGCCATTTTGTATTCCGTTGGCCTTTTGCTGGCACTCTCGATCTTGGCGTTCCTGATATGGAGTCAGCGAATACCTGAAAAGGTTTTGTTGGCTTCAATAATGATTTTGGGATTGATCTTTTTAGTACTCATTGGTGCGCCGCGCAGCTTACGTGTCACGACACTGCTGAACATCGGGCTGATCTATGTACTCCTCGATTTGCTCATGACGAGCAATCCACGACCAGACATACAACCCCAATCCGTATTTCCATCGAACCATGTTCTGAGTCTGGTCATCATCCTGTTTATTGGCATCGTGAACGATCCGTTATTCGTGCTGCTTGCTCCGGCATTGATCGTTGGCTTACATCTCTCCAAGATGCCGATCCCGAAGTGGTACTGGGTTGCTCTCGGACTAATTATCGGCTGGGGCATCTATGGCACGGCCATGCAATATATGGTGAGCGGGTGGTGGCTGGTATCATCAGAAACAGCCGAAGCCACCGGTATAAGAGTACCTTTTGTCATCGCCGATGGTTGGCGCGAAGCCTCGCGATGGGTATATCTCATCAATTTGGTTAGAAATCAGTTTACAGATATTGGCATTTTATTAGGGATCATCGGCCTCGCACGCTTGGCGCGTTGGTATCCCGGATTAGGCGTAACGACACTCGTTGCCTACGGAACTTATGCCCTGTTTGGGCTGGTATATTTTGGTAAAGACAGTACGATTCTTCTCCTGCCGCTGCTAATGATCCATGTTATTTGGATGACCTACGCCATCTTTGCCTTCGGGCAGTGGCTTCAGAAGAGTCTAGCCATCCGAAACAGCGCTCAATGGCTCGCGACAGCCGCTTTTGTACTGCTTCCCCTTGCTTTGCTGGGACGGATTACAGGCGTGTTATAGCGCACGATAAAAAATAAGGTATAGTTAATAATTATGGGAGTTCAAGCTGTAATAAATATGGGTTGCCAAATCTATCTTCGTGTTCGCTTAACCCTTTATCTTGGTGGCATCGATGCAAGAACAAACCGTTGCGATTAAAGGGATAAAAGATGGATTGTTGGTTGCGCTTAGTCCGACCGAAGAGTGGCAAACCATCACTGCCGATTTAGCTGCACGCATTGACCAACAGAGTGCTTTTTTCGCTGGCGCACGCATCACCGTCGACTTGGGAGAACGTCCAGTTCCAAAGCACGAATTGGGTTCGTTGAAAGCACTGCTTGAACGACGGGGCTTATCGTTATGGGCAGTATTAAGTGACAGCACGACGACCGTTGATGCGGCACATGCACTCGACTTACGCACAACCACATCAACACCGATACCGGGGCGAGAGGACGATGTAGAGTCAGAATTCGATCCCGAAGAAGACGGCACCGTAGGCGTAATGATTAAGCGGACACTGCGTTCCGGTCGAACCGTCAATAGTGCTGGTCATGTCGTCGTACTGGGGGATGTCAACCCCGGCGCGAAAATTATCGCCGCTGGAGACATCATCGTTTGGGGTAGGCTGAGGGGGATTGTCCATGCCGGAGCGGATGGAGACGAAAACGCGGTCGTTTGTGCATTGGATATGACACCGATGCAATTGCGTATCGCCAGTTATATCACCACATCGCCACAAGACAAGCGTCGCCAGCCCAAACCGGAAATTGCCTCGGTACGAAAAGAACAAATTATTGTAGAACCATGGACATATTGAAAGGAACATGAATCCTTATGGGGGCTAAAGTTGTAACAGTTACGTCCGGCAAGGGCGGCGTGGGTAAAACAACCACGACCGCGAACCTCGGCGTGGCTTTAGCACGAATGGGCAAGAAAGTTGTTTTAATTGATGCCGACATCGGCCTACGCAATCTTGATATTGTAATGGGGCTTGAGAACCGTATTGTCTACGACATGGTGGATGTGATCGAAGGTCGCTGCCAGTTGCGTCAGGCGATGATTAAGCACAAACAGTTCCCGGATTTGTTCCTCATTCCTGCTGCCCAAACACGCGATAAAACCGCTGTCAGCCCAACAGACATGATCCAAACAGCCGATAAACTGCGTCCAGAGTTTGACTTCATTCTCATTGACTCTCCTGCCGGTATTGAGCGAGGCTTTAGAAACGCCATCGCGCCAGCAGACGAAGTACTCATCGTCACTAATCCCGAAGTCTCAGCGGTGCGTGATGCTGACCGCATTATTGGTCTGCTTGAAGCCAACAACAAAGGCCCCGGCAAACTGATCCTGAACCGCGTCAAAGCCAAGATGATCGAAAAAGGCGAGATGATGTCCGCAGACGATGTAACCGACATCCTCGCAATTAAACTGATCGGTATCGTGCCGGAAGATGAAGGTGTTATTCCATCTTCCAATAGTGGTAATCCAATCAGCCAGAATGAGAACTCCCGCGCGGGTCAAGCCTTCCGTAATATCGCCCGCCGTTTAAATGGTGAAGATGTGCCGTTCATGCAGCTCAACGAAAATAGTGGCATCTTCCAGCGCATTGCTCGTTTATTCTCAGGCGGTCAGTCCGAATAACACACAAGGACGTATCTCATGTCTGGATTTTTTGAGCGCTTACTCGGACGAACCAGCAGCAAAGGCAGCGGCGTAACCGCCAAAGAACGTCTGCAATTCATTCTTGTACACGACCGTATTAACTTGCCACCTGAACGTTTGCAGGCGATGAAGGCTGAGATATTAGAAGTCATCTCAAAGTACGTCTCAGTAGATAGTGATGATGTCGATATTTTCCTCGAACAACGTGACCGTGATAGTTTGATTAAAGCCGAAATCCCATTCACAGGCGTAAATGAGAAAGATGAAGCGCGTAACCGCTTATCGCACGCATCACGCCCTGAAGATGAAACCCTAGACGATGGCTAGCTGCCTTGCTGTATAATAATCAGTCAGTTTAGCTAGTCTCTAAGAAGTGCTTATGAACCGAACTGGTAATTTCTGGCGTAACTTCGATTTCATTCTGCTTGGTACCACCCTCATTTTGATCTTATTCGGCATATTGATGATCCGCAGCGCGACTATTGGCGCTGTGGATACGGACATCATTAGCCGCGTACCTGACCAAATCCGTTATGCGATTATCGGCCTTGTCTTGGTCTTCGTACTCGCTGCGGTCGACTACCGGTTGCTTGGCAGTCTGCATCTCTGGCTGTATATCATCATGGTTGCCCTGCTCATCTTGGTTCAGTTCCTCGGTGTGGTCGGTGACGCAGGTTCACAGCGCTGGATCAATCTTGGTATCCGCATTCAGCCTTCCGAGATTGGCAAGATCATCATCATCATTACGCTTGGACATCACCTCACCCAAAATTATCAAAAATTGAGTAGTCTACGCGCCGTCATCATGTCGCTCGTCCATATGTCCATTCCGACAGCACTCATCTTCATTCAACCAAACCTCGGTACAACCATTGTTTTCATGGTGATCTGGTTTGCCATGATCTGGGCAGCCGGTTTACGCCTCAAACATATTGCCTTGTTTGTGGGCATTATTCTGATCGCTGCGCCCGTCATGTGGACGCAGATGAAACCCTACCAAAAATCGCGTATCACAACCTTCCTCAGCCCGGAAAGTGATCCTGAAGCCTTCTATAACATCTTGCAAGCCCGTATTAGCATCGGTTCGGGCGGTTTTGGCGGCAAAGGCTATGCCAACGGCACGCAAAGCCAACTTCGCTTCTTGCGCGTTCGCCACACAGACTTCATTTTCAGCGTCATTGCCGAGGAATTTGGTTTTGTCGGTGGTGCAGTGGTCATGGTACTTATCAGTGTTGTCATTTTGCGGATTTTGCGCGGCGCACGTCGCGCGGTTGACCCACTCGGCAGCCTCATTTGCTACGGCGTAGCAGCCATCATTTTCTTCCAAACAGTCGTATCAATAGGTATGAATCTCAATATGCTGCCGGTAACGGGATTGACACTGCCTTTTATTAGTTCAGGTGGTACATCGCTGCTATCAATTTTGGCCGGTATCGGATTGGCTGAAAGTGTCATCATTCGTGGACGGAAAATATAACCCTTCTCCTGCCCTACAAATAAATAACGCCTTCAGGTAAAATGACAAACCCAATTTCCGCTGTTCAGGAGTTTGTCGTGACCGACTCAACCACTCGCCCCGTTCGTGTGCGCTTTGCGCCTAGCCCAACTGGTTCGCTCCACATTGGTGGTTTACGAACTGCGCTTTTCAATTGGCTGTTTGCACGGCATAACAATGGTGCGTTTATCCTGCGTATCGAGGATACTGACCAAACCCGTTTCGACCCAACCGCCTTGCAAACACTAACAGAAGCGCTCCGATGGGCAGGTTTGACATGGGATGAAGGCCCGGAAGTGGGCGGGAACTATGGTCCTTACGTTCAATCTGAACGGTTGCCCATTTACCAAAAATGGGCGCAGTGGTTACTGGATAATGGTAAAGCCTATAAAGCCTACGAAACACCCGACGAGTTGAAGGCGATGCGTGCCGACATGGAAGCACGTAAACTGCCACCGGGTTATAACCGCCAGCACCGCAACCTCACGGCGGAAGAACAGGCAAAATTTGAGGCGGAAGGTCGCCCATATGTCATCCGCTTCAAGATGCCTCTCGAAGGCGAAACAGTCGTCGATGATGCCGTTCGTGGGATCGTGCGCTTCGACAATGACAAGCAGCAGGATACCGTGCTGCTCAAGGCGGATGGCTTCCCGACATATCATCTCGCCCATGTCGTCGATGACCACCTGATGGAAATTTCCCATGTGATGCGCGCGGTTGAATGGCTGCCCTCCCTGCCTGTTCACTGGCAGTTATGGCTGGCATTCGGTTGGGAAACGCCGATTTACGCTCACCTGCCGGTTATGCTCAACCCGAACGGTAAAGGCAAGATGAGCAAGCGCAATCCGCCACTGGATAAGTTTGGCAACGTGATTCCAGTAATGGTCCACGATTATATCGCTCTCGGTTATTTGCCGGAGGCGATGGATAACTTTCTTGCGAATATCGGCTGGAGCTTCGGTGACGAGCGTGAAGTTTTCTCGATGGCTGAAGCACAGGAACGTTTCGAGCTGGGTCGCATCAATCCCGCTAACAGCGCCTTCCCACCGGAAAAACTGGATTGGCTAAACGGGGAACATATCCGACTGTTAGCGATTGATGATCTCGCGCGGCGGTTAAAGCCATTTCTAGTAAAAGCTGGCTTTGAGGTGAATACCGAAATTCTCCTCAAAATTACGCCGTTAGTGCAAACACGTATCAAACTATTGAGCGAAATTGTCGATTTGGCAGGCTTCTTCTTCCGCGAGGAATTTATACCTGCTACAGCAGACATGCTGCCACAGAAAAAGATGGATGTGGCACAGGCTCGTAATGCCCTCCAGAGCGCCTATGATGTGCTGGCGGGGTTAGATGATTTCGGCTTCGCATCTCAGCATACAGCGATGGAAAACTTAGCGAAAGACCTAAGTCTTTCAAATGGTCAACTATTCGGTGTTTTGCGGGTAGCAGTCACAGGCCAACAAATTTCAACACCTGTGTTCGAAACGATGGAAATCATTGGTAAAGACGTGGCCTTAGGTCGCATCAAAGCCGCCATCGACACGCTTGATAATTCTCAGCAGAAAGCCTCTTAGCCGACTCTTGAAATGAGGTGAGCGGCATGATAAGATGTCCTCACCTTAACAATGGGGGATAGTTCAACGGCAGAACAGTAGGCTCTGAACCTATTAATCTTGGTTCGAATCCAGGTCCCCCAGCTTACTTGGAGCCAATTCGAACATTGCTCCTGAAAACAAGCGGAAGATTTTCCGCTTGTTTTTGTTTCCGACATCCTACCTTCATGAGGCTTCACACTGCGTATCTCGTCGGTCAAATCTCGTAGATACGCGAATGGAGTCCGCAACTCCAACTTTACAATTCCCTCAGCATTCACGATAACTCGTTCCACGGCCAAACGCAGCAGTTCTTTCTGGTCGCTACGTTCCAGACTATTATACAGCACTCCACCTTTTGTAATGCTTTCAAAGCAATATTGATAATTGCCCTTGATGCATCCTTCACTTTCTTACACGAGAGATGAGGTAGTACGACACAGCGGTATCGCACTCTATTTTTAAGTGCATTCAACTCCAGAATTTCTTGAAATTTCCTCCACCTTATATCAAAGATGCTTGCCTAAGATACAAGCGGATTTTACTTGTCTATAGGAGGTTTCGATGAAACGATTACTAGGCATAGCGTCAATCCTGATGCTATGCACCGTTAGTTTGGTAAACGCACAGCATGGAACGACTATCGCCCTACAAAGCGATACTCAAATCTTTAGCGGATTAGCCTACAACCAAGCGACAAACACTTTGATGGTTAGTTCTTCAACCGACGGGCATATTTACTCAGTCGGGGTGGATGGCTCGTTAACACCTGTTATCCAGTCGGAAGAACTGACTTCTGCCGATGCAATCAGCATCGATAAAGCGACCAATCGTCTATACGCCGTTTCTTCAACATTTGGTGGTGGGCGAGGTCCGGGTCAAGGCTTTAATGGTGCGCCGCCGGAAGGGATGACACCACCAGAGGGAATGACACCGCCCGAAGGTGCGCCAAATAATGGCGGCGCACCACCAGACGGAGCGACTAATGGAGAAACACCATCTGAAGGCTTCCCCGCAGATGGTCAGTTCCCGGCAGCAGAAGCGACGTTATACGCTTTTGATCTGGCAACTGGCACATCAGTTTTCCAAGTCAATTTGACGCAAATTGCACCCAATGGTGGCGGGTTTATCGGTCAAATGACTCTAGATGCCGCAGGCAATCTTTATATCACGGATAGCGCTGCCAGCGCCGTATATCGTATCGATTCATCCGGCTCACCCACTTACCTAAGCGACTCAAATTTCCAAGCCCAACAGCAACAAGGTAGGGGCATGGCAATGGGTATCCGGGGTCTGGCTTATGATGGCACCAACTTACTGGTATCAAAAATGTCTGATGGCTCTCTGTACCGCATTAACCTATCTGACGGCTCGGTACAAGCGGTACAAATCAGTGATGCGCCAGCGAGCCTCGGCGAATTAGCAATGTTAGCTGATGGACGGCTCGCGGCTCTTGACCGCATGAATGCCAAAGTGGTGACATTGTCCAGCAGCGATCAATGGCAGACAGCCCAAGTAAGCAGTTCGTTGGATATATCAGCAGGTGCTAGCGCAATTACCGCCTATGACAACACAGTCTACATTTTGGAATCGAACCAGACGGTGGACAACGGAGAGCAAGGTACTCCGGTTACACCGCAATTTTCGATTGTTTCGTACACGTTGTAACGTCAGAGGAATATTGGTGGAGAGGCTGCCCTACGAGGTTGCCTCCCACTAATCGCTCAGGTGGCTGCTTGGATGAGCGGGATTTTGATGGTGAAGGTTGTTCCATGCCCTGTAATCCCATCACTGCTCACTTGGATAGTTCCATTATGCATTTCGACAATTGCCTTTGAAATAGGCAGCCCCAACCCCGCACCACCCCTCGCCCTGCTGCGAGCTTCATCAGTCCGGTAGAACCGCTCAAAAATACGCTGCTGATCCTCTATCGAGATGCCAGCACCAGTATCCTTGACGGTAAGCTGAATAGTGCCTTCCACAGCGGATAATCCGACCGTAATCTTTCCACCCTCAGATGTATGAGTGAGGGCATTCTGAATCAAGTTTTGGATGACCTGAGCAACGCGATCAGGATCAACTGAAGCCTGTATCGCTTCAGGTGGAACCTCAGCAGATAACAGGATATTTTGGGGGATAGTCACGACATTAAAATGATCGACTAAGCTCTGAACGAGTTCATTCATATCGGTATTCATTTTATGGAGGGGAAGTTGATGCGCTTCGGCTTGAGCGAGTTCGTGCAAATCACTCACAAGACGGCGCAATAAATCGGTTTGCGTCTGGAGATTTTGAATTTCTGTCTTATTCATCGGGTACAGGTCATCCAACATCGCTTGAATGTTCGCCTGAAGCACCGTCAAAGGTGTGCGAAGTTCATGGGCAACATCACCGACCATGTTACGGCGCAAACGCTCAGACTCAGCCAGTGAATCTGCCATCTGGTTAAAAGCAGTTGCGACTTCACGGACTTCAACTGTTCCCTTCACTGGTGCGCGTTTGCTCATATTGGGTGAGCGGAATGTGCGAACGGTTTCAGCCAACTCACTGAGAGGGGCGGTGAGCTGCCGGCTCACCATGATACCGGCAGCTAAACCGAGTATACCAGCAATTGAACCCACTAAAACTAACCCATTCACTAGCCCGCGCAGATCGCCATTCGGATCACTACCCGGTGGCGGCTTAAAATCCAGATTTTGGAAAACAACATAACCACGTACAAGGTCATCAACTTTTATTGAAAGGGCTGATGCTTGTTCGTCTGGCGTGAAAGGACGGTTATCGCGCTGATGAGTTCCATCATAAATAATACGACCATCAATATCAGCAAAAACCAATGCGGAAGGTGGAGCACCAAAGCCGCGCGGTGTTACAAAATCATAAGATCGTAGCAAGTTTTCAACATCGTTCCAGCTTTCATTTTCGGCATAATAGGCTTCAACCTGAGAGATAACCCGTTCCCGATTACGTTCGATTGAATCAGTGATGTTAAGGCTCAACAGGTATAGTAGCAGTATAGAAAACATTACCACGCCGCCTAAAATGAAAATCGAAAAGTACAGGCTCAGGCGAACCCATAAACGATTCATGTGACCTAAGCCTCTCCTAGCCGATACCCCACCCCGTAAACCGTTTCGATATAAATGGGATTATTCGGATCAGGCTCGATCTTTTTACGCAGATGGTAAATATGACTATCGAGTGTACGTTCCATACTTTCGTATTCGTAGCCAAGCCCACTTTGCAAGAGTTCATTACGGGTACGGGTATAACTAGGTCGCTGGATCAAAATCGCCAATAAGTTAAACTCTGTTGGGGTAAGGTCGATTACCCTACCCACTAAAGTCACTCTACGCCGTGCCATGTCCACAATCAAATCCCGGTAAAAGTAGACCTTTTCATCAACTTCGTCGCGTAGTTCCAGACGACGGAATGCCGAACGCACTCGCGCGACGATTTCACGCGGGTTGAACGGTTTCGTCACATAATCATCCGCACCAAGTTCCAGCCCGATAACCTTATCAATATCCTCGACTTTGGCTGTCAACATCAAGATATAGGTTTGCAGCAATTTAGGGTTTCCACGGATTAAACGGGTCACTTCCATACCGTCTTTTTCAGGCATCATGATGTCGAGGATAGCTAATTGTGGGCGCTCGCGCATCAACGTATGCATAGCGGTATTGCCGTCATATGCGGTGAAAATGGTATAACCTTCCTTCGCCAAATACACATTCAGTACTCGGACGATTTCTTTGTCATCGTCAGCGATGAGGATTCGTTGGGTCGAGAGGTTATCGGATACGTTTGTCATGATAACGTGCCTTTTCAGTGATTCTAAAATACACAAGGCCCTAAGGCTGAAAGTTCATATGATTTCACTCTCAACCTTAGACCATCATGAATTGACCTTCATTAGCCCGTCAGCGTCGCTAATTGACTGCAAGCCGCCTGTGGTGTTACATATTCACCGCTTACCCACCCCAATTGTCCTTCATACGTCACCTGATACCAATCATCATGTGTATGACCGCTTGATGTCACGGTTGTGCCATAAGGGATTGAAAGCAGCACGGTACTGCCTTCCAGCGCGGGCTTGTCGCGCAGATTTAAATTATAAACCACAACAATTGTACAGGTTGTAGAGGTACCCACAGCAGTCGGCGCAGTCGTGCTTGAAGCGGTTTCATCTACAAGAACTTCGGTCGCGTCCGGGGTTGGGGTCGCCGTCGGGAATGCGATCAAGGTCGGGCGCATAACAACCTCTGTCTGCACAGCAGCGACCTGCACATTATTCTGGCTCGGCATGGGCGATGCAGCGGCCTGTTGGTTGGCGTTGGCAGGGGGTACAAATCCGCCACCGCTGCCGTCCTCCGAGTTTGCAGGTGCGCCATCATTACCGCCAGCGGGAAATGTTGACCCTTCTGAACCGCTCGGCGGCGTAAATCCGCCACCGCTGCCGTCCTCCGAGTTTGCAGGTGCGCCATCATTACCGCCAGTGGGAAATGTTGACCCTTCTGAACCGCTCGGCGGCGTAAATCCGCCATTGCCATTTTGGGGCGGCATTCCTTGTGGCGATGCGCTGTTACCTGAAATCAGTTGGTTCGCCAACATCTGCTGCGCCCGCGCTGGAAGCTCCCCTTCGACAACTTTCGTTGCAATATCTGTCGTATCAGTGCCAAAATTACTCAGCATCTGTGCTGGCATCCCGCCGGCTGTTTCCAAAGCGTTCAACGCGGTTACAAGCGCCACCTTAACCGCTTCCAAGTCACCATTATTGGCTGCCACAAGCTGCGCGATGGTGCTGCCGTTGTTGAGCTGGGTTGTTAAATCGGTTGTCGAAAGCCCGGTTTGAGCCGTGAGTACCGCAGCAACTTCTGTTGTTCCAGTGGTCGAACTTTGCATATTCTGCCCGGTATTCGGTTGCGATATATTGACGAAATTATCAGCATTCGGGAAATCAGCCGTTGTGGGATTAGCCTCTTGCGTCGACATACCTTGAGTCAGGGACATGACAACCAATACTCCAGCGAGGACGACACTCATACCGAGGCCAAGTATTCCGTAGGAGCGTTTTTTGTCACGCTTTGAATCGCGCCGTTCAATCAACAGGATGACGAGGCAGCTTATACCGAATACAGCCGTACCAATCACCATCGAATTCATCAAACTGGTGCGTCCAGCAACATCGCTGCTCACAAAGTAAGCAATCACAGGTATTGCGAGGACAATCAAGCCAAGAATGGCTGCACCAAAACTTTGGCGCTGATGCCGAAAGACTTGAACGAAGGCAAAGAGAATGTAGATAAGGATCAGAAAAGGAGAGAGAGAGATTAGTGTGTCCATTGTTTGTTTACCTCGCACTTACTCATAACGCAGCGCATCAATTGGGTTCAATTGTGCCGCTCGTGATGCTGGATATACGCCAAAAAAGAGACCGATCAGCGTCGATATAGTGACCGCGAAGATAATGTTTGCGGTCTGTATCGTCACGGTGAAATCAGGCACAAGCGCACTAATCAGCACAGCGCCGCCCCACGCGATAAGAACGCCGATTAAACCGCCTAATAGAGTCAAGACAATTGCTTGAATGAGAAACAAGACCACAATGTCGATATATTGAGCACCAACAGCTTTACGCAAACCGATCTCACGGGTGCGCTCGGTGATAGCAACCAACATAATGTTCATGATGTTGATGCCGCCGACGAGCAGTGAGATACCGGCAACGATGCCTAGAAAGATCGTTAGAACTTCAATCGTGCTGTTCAAAGAGGACACAATTGTGGATGCAGTGAACACGTTGAAGTTGTCTGTATCGCCCGTTCCGACATCCCGCTCTTGCCGGAGTACAGTTTCGAGTTCGGTTGTCGCAGCCTCAACTTGTGTGGTATCAATCGCTTGAACCAGAATGGTGTCCACCGTCCGCTGTCCATCTGCGGTGTAACTATTCTTCAACCGATCTTTAAACGTCGTGAACGGTATGACGATCAGATCATCATTCGTGCCGGATTCCTCAAACACGCCGATAACCTGTACCAGAATGTTATCGATACGTATGGTCTTCCCGATTGGGTCTTCGGTATCAAATAAGTTTTCCACCGTTGTGGTGCCAATGATCGCAACTTGAGTGCTGGCGTTATAGTCATCGCTGCTAAAGAATCGCCCCGTTTCAACGGTGCGCCCTTCAATGTCCAGATAATCGGTAGTCACGCCCGTCACATTGACGGTGAATTGATTACCTTCATACAAAACACTGTAACTTCCGCTAACAGTCGCCATAACCAACCCGACGGATGGCAAGCGTTCCGAATCCTTCAGGGTTTCCGCCAGCGTTTCAGTCAGCGGGACAGTACGCCCATTACTCGGTCGTGCGGAAACCCGAATCGTATTTGCGCCGAGGCTGGCAAACTGGTCACTCACATACGCCTGAACACTTTGGCCGAGTGACATCAGCAGCACGACTGCGGCGATACCGATTGTAATCCCCAACACGGTCAGGAACGCTCTTAGTTTGTTAGTGAAAATCTCGCCGATGGAAAGGCGCAGATTCTCGATAAACATGCTAATCATTATTCAAACCTCAATGCTTGAATGGGATTCATGACCGCTGCACGACGAGCAGGATAAACACCGGACAGTATCCCGATAAGTGTGCTGATGCCTGTCGCCAAGACCGCCGCCGAAGGGGATACGGCGATGGTCAACTGGGTTACAACCAAGCCAGCAATAGTCAACAGGGTCGTTGCCAGCACAATGCCAATCAAGCCGCCGAACAGAGACAGTAAAATGCTTTCTAGCAAGAATTGAGTCATGATCGAGGCAAACTGTGCGCCGACGGCCTTACGCAAACCAATTTCGCGGGTACGCTCGGTCACAGATACCAGCATGATATTCATGACCCCAATGCCGCCCACCAACAGCGAAATACCCGCGATCACACTCAAGAAAACCGTTATCAGGCTCAAGGTTGAGGACAGCGAGTCCAGAATGGTTGCGGCACTAAACACACTAAAGTCAGCCGCGTTGGGGTTGCTAATTCCGTGTGCCCGTAGGAAATAGGCTTCGACCTGATCGGTGAGCGTATTAATCGCCTCGGATTCGGTGGATATGACCTTAATTTGAATGGATGAAACGCGGTAGCCTTTACCCGCCACCCGAACATTCGCCAGCCGACTCTGTGCGGTCGAGACGGGTATGAGCACCATCTGCTGTGAAAGGCCAGTGATTGACCGTTCTTCCATCACGCCGATGATCGTAAAGATTTGCCCGCGAATGAAGGCCGTTTGACCAACCGGGTCTGCCGTCCCAAAAAGATCAGAGGCAGTCGTTTGGTCAAGCAGGGCGACACGCGAACTTTCAGTAATGTCCTCCGCATTGATGAAACGTCCCGTTTCCGGCTGCCAATTATTCACATCCGCGTAGTTAGCCGTTACACCCTGTATCGACAATGACGCACTGCTGTCGCCCGCCGAAACGGTTCCCTGAAGGCTGTACGTCCAAGCCACCCCCGAAATCATGGGCGCAGCCCCCGACTGGAGCAGCCCTTCCGCCTCCGTTGTCGTCAGCGGTTGTGTACCGGAAGCGGTGTTGCGGCCTCGTGCGGCACTGACTTGTAAAATATCCGCACCCACACTTGCAAATTGGCTCGTGATGTATCCCTGTAGGCTGTCACCCAGACTCATTAAAGTCACGACGGCTGCAACACCAATCATGATGCCTAAGGTCGTCAGCAGCGCCCGCAGTCGGTTCGTGGAAAGCGCGGTCAGGGCCACGCGGAAAGTTTCGAAGAAGTTCATGGTAAACCTTAGGTGTACTCTTCTTTTTTGCCGCCATAGTAGGCCGTTTCCAAAAGGTTAGATAATTCTTCCGCTTCCGAGGGTCGTTCCGCCGTCCCCGCATCTAAAGGTTCGGCGATCTCTTGGTCAGCGATAACCAGTCCATCACGCAGCATAACCACCCGATCTGTATGGCGGGCAATCCACGAATCATGCGTGACGAAAATGGTCGTGATGCCTTGTTCACGGTTCAGCTTCTGGAAAATCTGCATAACTTCCTTACCACTGCGGCTGTCCAAGTTACCGGTCGGCTCATCAGCAAGGATCAGCGACGGTTCGTTCACCAGCGCACGGGCAATCGCGACGCGCTGCTGCTGTCCACCGGATAACTCACTTGGCAGATGATCTAAACGTTCGCCCAAACCCACCGACTCCAACGCGGCCTTGGCCTTTTGCGTACGCCCCTTAGCACCCGAATACAACATGGGCAGTTCCACCTGACGGAGCGCTGTGGTGCGCTTCAGCAGGTTAAAGTTCTGGAATACGAAACCGATTTTCCGGTTGCGAATGACAGCGAGTTCACGCTGATTAAGCTGCGCTACATCGGTTCCGTCGAGAAAATAGGTTCCGGTTGTCGGCTGGTCGAGCGCACCGAGAATATTCATCAGTGTGCTCTTACCAGAACCCGACGGCCCCATGATCGAAATGAACTCGCCTTTTTCAATTTTGAGGTCGATCCCTTTGAGCACATGGAGATCGAACTCGCCGACTGTGTACGTCTTGGTAATCCCTTTGATGTCGATGACAGGTATCGGGTTAAGCGCTTCAATTGCGTTCATTAGGGTCGCCCTCCGCCACCACCCGCGAAATTACCACCACCGGGGGGTGCGCCGCCACCGCCAGCGGGGAAGCCGCCACCCCCTCCACCAGCGAAACCACCACCACCGGGGAAGAGACCAAAGCCGCCAGCGTTACCAGAGCTAGAGGTATCCACCAATATGACGAGCGTTTGACCAACCGAAACACCACTGGTAATCACACTTTCCGAGTCGGTCGCGGTGCCAATCGTGACCGGAATATCGGTGTATGTATTCAGTGCTGATTGAACTTTAACCGTGGTTTGATTCGTAACTGGATCAGTCGTGATAAACCGATTGGGAACCACCAGAACATTATTAAACTGATTGAGAATAACACTAGCGATGGTAGTCATACCCGGTCTGAGGTTGGTATCTGTCGAGTTCAGGGTGACTTCTATGTTGTAGGTCACTAACCCTGACGAAGTGGTGGGGATAGGCTCGATGCGAGTGACGGTAGCCGGTATCGTCACATTCTCTAAGGCTTTGATCGTCAGATTTGCCGTTTGCCCCACTTTAAGTTGGGCAATATCCTTTTCATCGACTGATAGTGTCGTACTAAAATGGCTGATGTCGAGCAGCATAATCGCGCCGGTCGCCGCTGGCATTTCGCCTTCCGCGATGTTCACCTCTGCCACCACGCCATCAAATGGCGCGGTAAGCACCGCATCCTCAACCGCCTGTTTCACCGCATCCAAATTCAATTGGGCTGTCTCAACTGCGATTTCGGCCTGCCGCAATTCCGTATCGCTTGGGCCAGCCAACAAACTATCAAGCTGCGCCTGTGCGCTAATAAGCTGTGCATTACCCGAAGCGAGTGAACTGGCATCCGCTCCATTGGAAGCGGTTGTTTCATAATTCACAGCCGCCTGATCGACACTGAGTTGGCTCTGGGCAAGACTCGCGTCACTTTGAACCTGATTGGAATAAGCGTTCATCGCATTCGGGTTTGACCGCTGGCTGCTCATATCGCGGTTCAACTGCGCTTGCCACAATTGATTCTTAGCGATTTCTTCGCGATAAGCGGCGATCTGAATATCGTTATCGGTTGAGCCGGTTAGCGAGGCAGAACTTAAACTTGCTTGAGCGGCTTCGATGCTGGCTTCGGCAACTTTAATGTCAAGGTCACTCGGTTCAGCCGTGAGCGCCTTTAATGCGTTCTGCGCCTGTGTCAGGCTCAATTCTGCATCGCGTACTTGTGCATCCAGCGCTGTTGTATCCACACGCGCCAGCACATCACCCGCCTGAACCTGATCGCCTACCTGCACGTTGAGTTCTGTCACCGGTGCGGAAGTCTTAAAATTCAAGACTGTGTTTTCCGCAACAGCCAGTGAACCGGTTGCATTGAGCGATTGCGTCAGGGTTCCAATCTCAACGGTCATTGTTTCACCAACCGTTGCAATCGCTTCGGTTTGCGGCAAAGAACTGCTTTGCGAACGTATCGTAATCATACCGATGACCACGAGTGCGATGACATAGGCTGGCAAACCGATAATACGCAGCGTGCGCCGGATGCCTTGTCGTGTAATGCGCCCTGTCAGCCACCAGATCAGAATGATCCCGGCGATAAAGAAGATGATCCCGCTGACGATAATGGGAAGTTGAGTCGTGTTCATGCTGCACTTTCCGTATCAATGGTGACTTCACCACTCATGCCAATGAGTACGCGGTCATCTTGGGTTTCAAAGCTCACTTGTACGTTATAGGTCACGATACCATCCGTGCTGGTTGAACTCACCCAACCCACATTTTCGACCTGCCCGTTGAGTGTCAGATCGGCAATCGCGTCAATTGTGATAACGACACTCGCGCCTTCTTTGATGCGGGCAATGTCGAGTTCATTAATCGGCACGGTAATTCGCAACCGGCTAAAATCCGAAATTTCAATGGCGGCTGTTGTTTGCCCCACCGAGTCACGCGCACCGATATTGATAGCAGTAACAGTACCGCTTACGGGGGTGACCAACTGGACGTAACGCAGTGCGGTCTGGGCATCTTCGACACTGGCTTGTGCCGTTTGGAGGGTAAGCTGGGCGCTGTCGATTTGTGCTTGTGTGGGTCCGGCAAGTAATTGGTCAAGCGCAAGCTGCTGCTGTTCAATTCTGACTGATGCCTGCCAGAGTGAAGAACCATTCGGCGCTTGGGCATCTTCGAGTTGCAGCCGCGCAATTTCCGCGTTGAACGTGGCTTCACCAATTTTTGCTTCTTGCATAGAAATTTCGAGTTCGCTGCCATCCATATGGGCGCGGGCTGTTTGCAGCGCTTCAAGGCTTTGTTGGGCGCGTTGGTAATTCAACTGCGCCGTTTCCAAATCACCTGTTGACCCGTTAGCAGCGGAACTATAAGCCGCCTGAGCGCTGGCGATGTTCGCCTTTGCCACACGTATATCTTCGTCTGTCGGGGGATCGTCAAGCGCATCCAACGAAAGCTGTGCATTTTCAAGGTTTAGTAATGCCCGATTATAGGTATTCCACGCATCTGTGGCATCCAAATCCGCTACGACTTCACCGGCATTAACCGTATCACCAAGTTGCACATAGACCCCATCCACCGTTCCTGCTGTTCGAAAGTAAAGGGTTACCACATTCGCAGCTTCGACCGAACCCAGTGCCGCAATTGCAGTTGACTCCTCTGTAGCCGTTCCTTGTGTTGATAAATCCGGCATTCCCGATGGTGGGAAATCCGGTTGTTGCACGGGTTGGTCGTCACCTGATGCGGCAGTGATTCCGGCAGTCGCAAGCAACATCAACACCGTGACGACTATCAGATGCGCCCAGCGTTTTATCGTCATCGTTCAATCTCCATATGCTGATCACGGTCTTATTCTTAGGTGGCGACCTCAATATTTATTGGAGAGATTCTGGATAAAATCTGGAGATTTAGGGAATTGGAAGCGAATCAGCATTTTTTTGTGCGGACTCTCATTTTCCTTTTAGAATAACCTTTTAGAGTCACCCGCATCGTCAACTATGTTTCCTCAGTAAGATAACCTGTAGGGGATTGTCGTCGTAAACATCAATCCAAATAACTGGGTTTACCGAACGAATTGTGAACTGATCGAGGTTTGCTGATCCGAATGAATGCTCCCGTCGCTCCACCTTTGAAGATTTGGCAACAGCGCTGGTTACAGATACGTGGTGCTGCACGGCGAGGTCTGCCATTTGCTTCGGGAGCGGCGGCAGCGGTAGTGACGATTCTGTTATATTCCGTTCTTTTTCCAGCGCCTCATCAAATGACACAAAACGAGGTTGACACGTTAGTGGCACAAGCGATGGCCTCGGCGACGGCTCCACCCCCATATTCTTCACTTGTGTACCAAGCCATACAGCCCTCGTTGGTTTTGATCCAATCCCAAATTATTGATGTGGAGGGTTTCGCTGCGGATGGCGGTTTAGGGACAGGAGTCATTATCAACGATGCGGGGGACATCTTAACCAGCCTCCATGTGGTTTCAAATGAACCGAGCATCATCGTCACCTTTGCCGATGGCACCGAATCCAGTGCGGAAATTATCGCGGCGCAACCTGAAAACGATATTGCCGTACTCCGCGCGAACCAACTACCCGAACTATTTTTCCCAGCCGTCCTCGGCAACCCGAACGCCATGCGTGTTGGTGATGAAGCCTATGTCGTAGGTCACCCTTTCGGACTTTACAGTTCAATGAGCGCAGGTGTCATTTCGGGATTTGAACGGTCCTTCCAGATTCCAGACACCGGGCAAACCTTAACGGGACTCATTCAAGTCGATGCGGCCATTAATCCGGGCAACTCTGGCGGGCCGCTGGTGAACCGCGAAGGACAAGTGGTGGGGATTGTGACGGCGCTTCTGAACCCCACCTCAGAAAATGTGTTTATTGGGATTGGCTTTGCGGTTCCAATCACGACAGCAGGGGGCGCTGCCGGTGCGCCACCCGTATAACAGACCAGTAGTTTCGCAAATGTTGTTCGTATTCTAGTGAAAGTGAGCGCCGATGAATTCAAACATCAACCCCAGTAGTGAGCTGCCGATGGAACGCTTACTCTATGAAGTGAAAAAGATCATTGTCGGTCAAGATCACTTATTGGAGCGGATGATTGTCGCGCTTTTGGCTCGTGGGCATATTCTCGTTGAAGGCGTTCCCGGTCTGGCGAAAACGATGGCGATTAAAACCGTAGCCGAAGCGATTGGTGGCGACTTCAAGCGCATCCAATTCACGCCCGACCTCGTTCCAGCAGACTTAATCGGCACACGCATCTACAATCAAAAAACGGGGGAATTTAATACCTCACAAGGACCTGTATTTACCAACCTGCTGTTGGCGGATGAAATCAACCGCGCCCCCGCAAAAGTGCAAAGCGCCTTGCTCGAAGTGATGCAAGAACGCCAAGTCACGATTGCCCGTGAAACCTTCAAAGTTCCGAACCCGTTTCTCGTCCTTGCAACCCAGAACCCGATTGAAACCGAAGGCACTTACCCCTTACCAGAAGCTCAAGTTGATCGCTTCATGCTCAAGGTTTTGGTTGGGTATCCCACTGTGACCGAAGAATTTGTCATTGTGGAGCGTATGACCGGTACGTTGCAGGCAGTCCAACAAATACTGACGACCGATCAATTGGTGAGCTTGCAACAAGAGGTCGACGGCGTTTATGTCGATCCTGCCTTAATTGAATATGCGGTCAAACTGGTCACGGCGACACGCAAGCCTCAGGATCATGGGTTGAAGGAACTGCAACCCTATATCACGTTTGGGGCGAGTCCGCGAGCTTCCATTAATTTGATCCTGACCGCGCGGGCGCTCGCTTATGTACGGGGGCGTAAGTATGTTCTCCCGCAAGATGTTTTGGATATGTCACTTGATGTTATTCGACACCGCCTCGTGTTGTCGTATGAAGCCCTTTCGGACAACGTGACAAGCGATGACATTCTGCAAAAGATTCTGAAGCGTATTCCAGTTCCGGCGGTGCCATTACATGAACACGCTAACCTCCGCGCCCACGCCTGAAACGATCCTGCAACGGTTGGATTGGAAGGTCATCCGTCGCCTTGACGGCCTTCTACAAGGCGATTACCGCAGCCTGTTTTACGGCTACGGGGTAGACTTTGCCGATCTGCGGGAATATCAACCGAACGACGATATTCGCTATATCGATTGGAATGTCACCGCGCGTATGGATACACCTTACATTCGGCAATATATCGAAGAGCGTGACATAACGGCGTGGTTTCTGCTCGACCTTAGCCCATCGGTCGATTTTGGAACGATTGAGCAGTTGAAACGCAACGTATTAATCGACTTTGTAGCCACGTTCGCCCGCTTACTGACCCGCCACGGCAATCGCGTTGGCGCGATGTTTTATGGTAATGGGGGTGATCGGGTTATTCCGGCTCGCGGAGGGCGCGTGCAAGTTCTGCGAATCATCAATGATCTGCTCAAGCAGCCAGAATCACCCAAATCAGACTTCACCGATCTCGTTCCATTTCTGACCAGCGCTCTGCACACGATCAAACAACGCTCTTTAATCTTTGTCCTATCAGATTTCATTTGTACCCCCGGTTGGGAACGGCCTTTGACACTGCTTAACCAACGTCATGATGTGCTGGCAATCCGGTTATGGGACGAAGCCGAAAACCAATTACCGGATATTGGCCTCGTCATTATGGAAGACGCGGAAACCGGCGAACAACTTTACGTGGATACCCGTGATGCGGGATTTCGTCAGCGATACCAAGAAGCTGCTGTCCAGCGTGAAGTTGTGTTAGCCGAAACATTCAAACACGTCGGCATAGATACCCTTTCCCTCTCAACCGACGAAGACCTCGTGCGAGCCATAACAAGACTCGCCACGCTCAGACAGCGACGTAGAAAGTAATTGTAGATAGTCCTATGTCATTTATATGGCCCTCAATGCTATGGTTACTGTTGTTGATTCCGGTGCTGATTGCGCTGTATATCATCCTGCAACAGCGACGGCAGCAGTCGATAACCCATTTGAGCAGTCACAGTTTAATACGCTCTACCTTACCCACCGGAGCAAATAACCGGCGGCACATCCCACCTATCTTTTATATACTGGCACTGACCGTTCTCGTCTTAGGGCTTGCACGACCACAAGCGGTCGTCAGCTTACCGCGTCTAGCAGGTACTGTTATTTTGGCCTTCGACGTTTCAGGCAGCATGGCAGCGGACGACCTCGAACCCACGCGCATGGAAGCGGCGAAAGTCGTCGTCGAGGACTTTATCGAAAGCCAGCCAGCGACCGTGCAAATTGGGGTTGTAGCCTTTAGCGACAATGGGTTTTCGGTACAAACACCAACAAACGATGAGGAGATGCTTTTAGCGGCGATTGATCGTTTGTCACCTGAGCGGGGTACATCCCTTGCCAACGGCATGATGATGTCGCTGGATGCGATTAGGGCCGCAAGCGGACAAACGAACACCAATTACTATGGTGATTTATCGTTAACGCCGGAACCAACACCCACGCCTATGCCCCGTGGTATGTATGCTCCGGCGGTCATTATCTTGCTGACCGATGGGGAAAACAACCAATCACCTGATCCTTTTGAGATCGCCCAGATGGCGGCTGACCGGGGTGTGCGTATTTATACGGTTGGTATTGGCAGTCCACAAGGAACCGAAGTCCACATTAATGGTTTTACGGTACATACCGAGTTGGATGAAGCCACGCTCCAACAAATTTCGCAGATTACGGCTGGCACCTACTTTCATGCGGAGAACGAAGAAGAACTGCGCGAAATCTACGACACGATCAGTTCTCAGCTTGTGGTCAAACCCCAAGAGATGGAAGTAACCTCTCTCATTGCCGGTGTCGGGATTTTATTCTTTCTCGTTGGCGCGATGTTTTCGCTGTTATGGTTCGGTCGAGTTCCATAAATTCGTTAGGTTGGAACGACGCAGGAGATCAATATGGACTTACTTTGGCCCGGTTTTCTCTTACTTCTCCTATTGATTCCGCTGTCGGTTGCCGGATACATCTGGGTATTGCGCCGGAGGAAGCGGTTTACGGTTCGCTTTTCCAGCCTCTCGCTTATTCGCGCCGCCCTGCCCCGTTACTCGCGGCTGCGCCGTCACTTACCATTTGCCTTGTTACTGGCGGCGTTTGCGAGTTTGATCTTCGCCCTCGTTCGACCTGTGACGGTAGTGGCTGTCCCGACTAATCAAACAACCATTATGTTGGCGATTGATGTGTCCCGGAGTATGTGTTCGACGGATATTCAACCGAGTCGTTTAATCGCGGCGGAAAACGCGGCTATCTCGTTCATCGAAGGTCAGAAATACACCACCCATATCGGCATCGTGGCTTTCTCAGGGTTTGCCGAATTGATCCACACCCCAACCACCGATAAACAAGCACTGCGAGACGCTATTCACAGCTTGCGAACGGGGCGACGCACTGGCATAGGCAGCGGAATTCTAGAATCAATCGATGCCATCGCCGAAATTGACCCCAGCGTCGCGCCGAGTGTAAATGAGTTCTCGTCGGCACTACCGCCGGAACCCGTACCCAACGGCGCATTTGCCCCCAGCATCATCGTATTGCTCACCGATGGCGCGAGTAATGTCGGCATCTTACCGGTAGACGCAGCCCAACAAGCACTTGACCGGGGTATTCGTGTTTACACGATTGGCTTTGGCACCGCGCAGGGTTCTGAGTTCCCGAACTGTGGCGATCAGTTTATGGGACGCGAGCCTTTCGGTGGCGGCCAGCAGTTTGGGAATGGCCCCGGCGGTAATTTCCGGCGCGGCATTGATGAAGAAACGTTAAAGCAAATTGCCGATATGACCGGCGGAATTTACTACTCGGCAGAAAGCGGCAGTGAGTTACAAAGTGTTTTTCAAAGCCTTCCGACGAACTTGATCGTCAAGCATGATGTCATGGAAATCAGTGTCGGGTTCATCGCTATCGGTGTGCTGTTGGCAATGAGCGCGGTTGTACTCTCAATGCTCTGGCATCCCATTCGCTAAGATCAGTGATTTTTCGTGCGTGAATTAATCACCTATTGAGAGCAAGCGGCGGGGCGTATCGACCATCAGCATTTGAATATCGGCAGTCGTAAGCCCTTTTTTCCGCAGCCACGGAATGATTCGCCAGAGAATAAAGGTATAACCCGGCCCACCGCCGTATCCCGTCCAGTCGGAACGCCGTGCTAAGTCACCGGAAATCGCAATCTGCTTACCAAAGCCAGCCTTTATCATGCGTACGAGGAAATCAACACGCTGGCTGTCAGGGAAATATTTCTCTTTACTAAACTGGTCATAACCTAATGTCACACCTTTGTTCGCGATGGCAAGATGGTAATCCCAGTCTAAGCGGCGATCTGTATGCCCGATTAAAATCCGCTCAGGCGTTACGCCTTCTGAACGCAGCAGTTCAACCTGCTCAAGCGCCATTGTACCGGCTTCGGTATGGGTGGAAATTAACGCGCCGGTTTCGCGCTGCGCCCGTGCAACCGCCCGAAAAATCTTTTCCTCATTTGGGGTAATCTTATCGAGACTTGAACCCGCTTTTAACAACCCCGCCTTAATACCCGTGTCACCAATGCCCTCGGTGATTTCATAAGTCAGTTCATCCGCGATTTGATTAATACTCTTATCGGTAACAAACGGATCAGCGGATGAGCCTTTAATAAACCCACTGACGCTCACGATATGTACACCTGTCGCTTCGGATAAGCGCTTGAGTACCAGCGGGCTGCGGTTGTAGTCACCGGGAGACATTTCGACGACGGCTTGACCACCGGCCATGCGGAAGTGATGCAATTCGGTTGTGGCTGCGGCCTCGCTATCTAATCGCAGATCCATATCTGCATCAGGCTTGAAGGAGTACCCGAAGAGGTGTTCATGCATATAGGTAACACCCAATGCTTCGGGAGAAATATCACCGCGAACGGTTCGTATGATCGCCATTGTAGTACGCTTTCAACAGTATGAGGAACTTACTTTATGTCTTTCCAATCGGCAAAACCAACGTTAGACGTGTACCTGCGCCTTGCTTACTCTCAATCTTGACATCACCCCCGTAAATGCGAGCGCGTTGGGCGATATTTTGCAGCCCTAAACCACCACGCTTGGATGTCGTTCCTTCCGCGAAACCTTTGCCATTATCGCGAACGACCATTTGAAACTGCTTAACGTCTTCACTGACATCAATAACGGCCTCGGTCGCCTGCGAATGACGAATAATGTTACTAATGGCTTCATAGGCGATTTGACAGACCGCTTCGACCACGGGCGGCGCAAAAGGCGGCTGACGATCCGGCGCGTTTATTTGAACTTTTAGGGTTTCAGGAATGTGTAACCGTACGAGGACATCTTTGAGACACGCATGTATCGTTTGTTGTTCATAGTTAGCGACCTTCAAATTGAGGATATAGTGACGAATATCCTCAATCACCATATCGATTCCATGAGTCACTTTAACGAGGTCATCGCTTACTTCCTGCTTGGCGAGTCTGAGGAGCTGAAGCTGCATCCCTATCGCATATAAAGATTGGATGATGCCGTCATGAAGTTCCATACCGACACGCTCACGCTCTTCAAGCAGGGTTAGACGGCTGTGCTGTTCGCTCAAGCGCGACCCGGCGATGGCTAAGGCAGCGTAACCCGCTAACGACTCGACGAGCCATTGGTCATTTTCAGTAAACGGCAGATCATCCAAGCGGTCGGTTAAATACAACATGCCGAATAATTGGGTTCCGGCTTGAACCGGTACGCCTAATAAGCGATCCATATAGGGGTGATTTTCGGGAAAGCCAGCACTGCGCGGGTCATCCTGCATGTGTTCAAGGCGCAAAATCTCGCGCTCGTTCATAATCACACCCAACAAGCCGCGTCCGATGGGTGGATGTGCTATACTTTGAACCTCGTCCGGGGTTAGGCCAGCCACCTCGAAGTATTTCATGGTACCATGTTCACTGGGGACACCTAAGGCGGCATAACGCGAATGAACAAGCTGCTTGGCAACATAGGCAATTTGTTGGAGAACCTGCTTGAGGGTTCCCGCCTCAGCCGCTAGAATGACAGCTTCGGCAATGTTCTTCAATGTTCCGAGGACAACTGTCACTTCTTTATCAGGAGTTTCGTTACTCGTCATTTTCCTACTCGTAGTTTAAACTCGATGCGTTTATTGTATCGTTAACTCACCCAAGTCAAAAACGGAACCGATATAAAATGCCACAAACAGTCCGTATTCTAATTGCTGATGATCATTCTGTCGTCCGTGCTGGCTTGCGTGCGCTGCTTGAGCATCATGGGCATTTTCATGTTGTCGGAGAGGCTTCCACTGGTGACGAAGCGATCCAAAAGGCACGCGAACTTCGACCCGATGTAGCGGTACTCGACATTCGTATGCCGGGTATTTCGGGCATTGAAGCCTGCCGACAAATTGTCTCCACCGTTGACGGCTGTCGGGTGGTCGTTTTGACAACCTACGCGGAAGACGAGTTACTTTTCGCGGCGATAAGGGCGGGTGCATCCGGTTATGTTCTCAAGCGTATCGGCGATAATGATCTGGTACAAGCGGTCGAACGGGTCAGCCGTGGAGAAAATATCCTCGACTCGGCTTTAACGGCGACGGTATTCGCCGAGATGCGTAAAGCTGACCAATCACGGCAGGCAGCGGCGTTTAGCGAACTGACCCCTCAAGAGTTAACGGTAATTTCACTGGTCGCTCACGGCCTCACCAACCGGCAAATCGCGGTTAAGATGTATTTGGGCGAAGGCACTGTACGGAATTACGTGAGCAGTGTACTCGCTAAGATCGGTGTTTCCAACCGAGCTGAGGCGGCAGCTTACGCGGTTAAGCACAACATTGACGAGATCGTGCCACCACCGACGGACATTGACCAAAACAGATAAATTATAGTGGATTAATGTCCACAAGCTACTCACCAGTTCGAGCGATTATTGGCAAATTTGGCAGCAACGGCAAACAGCTATTCCGTGCCAAGTTTGCCTTTTGATTCGGAAAATTCTTCAAATTCTGCAAATTCGACACCCTATTTTGCGACAATTCGGCGGATTGCTCGGGGAGATTTGCTGCAAAAAAATAAAGGGTTCGCCGCTGCAACGTTTGCTGCAAAAGTAGTCTTTAGTCGGTAATCGACAGGTAATCATCATTCCGACGAATGAAGTGTGCGTCATTCAAGGTGACACGACTATTTGAAAACCCGGTTAAGACCCTATTCCACAACTGTTACACTCCTGACGGGAACATGCAATACATAAAAGCAAAACGGAATGGTCTGAGACCATTCCCTACGAAAGACAACATTTGTGGTTGGTAGCACGGACGCGCTGTCTCGCGTCCCTACGCATATTCTGTTGCAGATGTTTGTACAACGATTGGATCATTTCCCATACAATCGCTGCTCACCTTAGAATAGAACAAATGTTATATCGTCGTCAAGCAAGTTTGGTTTGAGTTTTCAAACTTTAGTGTCCTTTTTGTGACACCGCAGCCGCTTCCAAAACTAAAATACGAGAGAACCGAATGACCCTCTCGTATCCAGAAAAGAGGCGTGAGCTTGGCCTCACTGACCAACTCGCAAATTATTCAGTCACGACCAGCGCCGTGACCATACCGAACATGCCGTCACGACCTTCAGCATGGTTCAGAATGTGGCAGTGATAGGCCCATGCACCGAGTTCAGTGCAGTCGATAATGACATCGAAACGTTCGCCGGGGGAAATCAAAACGGTATCCGCCATGTAAGGGGTCGGCAGGTTGAAACCATCCTTCGCGAAAACCAACTGCGGAATACCGTGCAGGTGCATCGGATGGATCATCAAGCCTTCGTTCATGTAGCGAACACGAATCTTATCGCCTAACTTGGCGACAATCGGCTGCGTATAGGGGAACGACCGCCCGTTGAGCGTAAAGCCGAGGGTGGTATCGTTCAGAATGATGGTGTAATCGCCCTGCACCTCAGGTTCGCGGCTGGTGTCTTTGGGGGTAATGATAAACGCACCCAGCATACCCTTCGTGACTTGTTCCACCGCGTTGTAGTGCGAGTGGTACATATGCGAACCGGCGTTACGTGCTGTGAATTCGTAATTGAAGGTCTCGCCGGGCATAATGGGGGTAGGCTGGGTGATGAACGGTACACCGTCCATGCTGTTGGGGAGGATAACACCGTGCCAGTGAACAGCAGTGGGCTGCGTTGTTTCGTTGGTGACGACGAGCTTGAGCTTATCACCCTCGGCGACGCGGATGGTCGGGCCGGGGACGCGACCATTGTAGGTGATCGCAGGGAAAACAACGCCGCCACCGGTGTCCCATTCAACTTCTTGGCAGCGAATATCGAATACTTTTACATCACCTTCCATCGTCGGTTGGAGTTCTTCCGGCCAGAAGGTCGGGTCTTTGCCGATGTTCGCCAAGAAGATGTCGACACCTTCCTTATGATGGGCGTTCATCGCGTCCCAGTCAACCTGCTGGGCAACATGGCTAGCAGGCATGGAGGCGTGTGTCATTTCCTGTGCGCCTACGGTTCTTGCAAGTCCCGCCGCGCCAGCGCTCCCCACGCCAATCCCTAAATATCGTAGAAAATCGCGTCGCTTCATTATTTAACCTCTATTCCTATGCATATGTATCACAAATACATGATAATAGATGTGGTGTATTCCCATAAGGAATAATTGTCACGGTATTTAATGACAAATTTCACTACGTCAGCCATGACCCTATTCCCATAATGATTATATGCCTTTCACCAAGAGAGAAAATCTATGACCAATCAACATTCCGTCCGTTCTAACGATGCCCTCATTCCAGCTATCATCTTGTTCGGCTCGCTGACGCTGCTCCTGCTGGCGATCATGCCAATGCGAACCAACAAACCCGCCGAAACAACCAGCACAGTGGCTCCTACACTTGTCGCGGTTGCGGCGACTGAAATTCCGCCGACGGAAGCGGTTCCCAGCTATGACCCCGCGCTCGTACAGGAAGGACAAATGATATTTCAAACAACCTGCACGACTTGCCACGGCTTGGATGGGCATGGTATTCAAGGTTTGGGCAAAGACCTTATCATGAGTGAATTCGTCGCCAGCCTGACCGATGAAGAACTGCTGCACTTCATTATCGTCGGGCGTGATGCTTCTGACCCGCTGAACACGACGGGTATTCCGATGCCCGCGCGTGGCGGCAATCCCTCATTAAGTGATGAGCAGCTTATGGGCGTAGTCGCCTACATGCGCTCGATTTCAGAGGTATCAGCATCGACAATGGATCACTCCACGACCGCATCTGGCGTAGCAGCCCAACCGACCACGCTGCCAACTGCCCAACCAACCACGCTGCCGACTGCCCTACCGACAGAGGAGCCGACAGCAGCAGAACCGACTCCGGTTGTCGAGGCGGTACTGCCGACCACCATTCCGGTTACACCGCAGTCCTTCTCGGCGGCCACCGCTTATGCGTGGTCATGCAGCGGCTGCCACGGCATTGACGGCGCGGGCAACGAGCCTTTCGGCCCAAGTATTCTGGAGAGTGATCTGTTTGAGGATGACGCGGATTTGCTGGCCTTTATCACCGAAGGTAAGCCGCTCGCTGATCCACTGGTTGAATTCCCACATCCGGGGCGCGGCGGTTTTCCGCCCCTGACGGATGAGGAACTGACGCAGCTTATTGACTACCTGCACACGCTGGTGGCCGAACAACCTGCTTCGTAATCAATGTGGTTCTAAATGACCCTTCTGGTAGGTGAGCTGCCAGAGGGGTCATTTTTTACCCTCAAACTTCCGTTTTTGAAGTAAGTTTCACAGTAAAAAGAATTTGGTTTAACCACCCTTAATTTTGAGATGTGCATATCAGTAAGTCTAACTTTACAAGGGCATATGTCGATGTTTTACCGTGGAGGGTTTGCATGTCCTAAATGTGAAATCCCTCACTTAATCGCCTGCGTGGATTTATCCCTTCCCCACTGATTATGATTGGCTGCGTCAAGATAAGTATAAATCTTATTGTCATCGCAGCATAAATGAAGGGGAAAGTATGTTTTCGAAGTTCCGCAAGATGAGTATATGCGTGCTCATGAGCACGTTTTTTGTTTTCACATTTATCAGTCACGCGCAAGACACCACGACCTGCGACAAGGGATTTACCCCCATTCAGGATGCGGTGGGCTTAACGTGCATACCAGAAGCGTCACAGCGGATTGTCGCGCTTGAATGGACGTATGTTGAAGACCTACTGGCGCTTGGTATCCAACCTGTCGGTGTGGCGGATATTGAAGGGTATCACGAATGGGTGAAAATCCCGGTCGCACTGGATGAGTCCGTTGTCGATATTGGAACCCGTGATGAACCGAACCTCGAACAAATCGCCGCCCTCAACCCCGACTTTATTATCGGTGTGCAGTTCCGACTTGCTGAAAACTATGACGATTTAAGTGCTATTGCCCCCACATTGGTTTTCAATCCCTATCCGGCAAACGTCAGTGTCTCGCAATATGACGAGATGACCACCACCTTTAAAGCAATTGCGATGGCACTGGGAAAGACCGCCGAAGCAGAAGCGATACTGGCTAATGTGCAGACGACCTATGATGGTGCGCGGGCAAGTCTAGAAGCCGCCGGACGCGCAGACGAGTCGTTCATCCTCTCGCAAGGCTGGATGTATGATAATATCGCCACCTTCCGTCTGTTTACCGATAACGCAATGGCAGTGCAAATCCTTGAGCAAATTGGCCTGACGAACGCATGGGATGACGCGCCGCAGCTTTACGGATTTACAGAAATCAGCATTGAAGGTTTCGCCGATCTTAAAGACCAAGACTTCAATTTTTTGTACGTCGCACAAAATAGCGATAATGATTTCTTCAACTCATCGCCGATTTGGAGCAGCCTAAAGTTCGTCCAAAATGACCAAGCCTATTGGATGGGCGGAGACGTGTGGTTATTTGGCGGGCCACTTTCAGCACAACTGCTCGTTGAAACAGTGCTTAATCAAATGGGTATTGAAATCCTCACCCCAACAGCAGAAGCAACGGCGAACCCATAAGGAAAACATCATGTTTCGATTTGAAGACAACGAACCAGATTTCCTGATTGTTTATACCGGCAACGAACATGCCGAACCTGAGGATTACATCCACTTTGTAAAACATTGGGTCTCGAAGTTGGAGCAAGGTATCCCGTTCGGCGTGATACTGGTTTCCGAACCGCACCCTGACCATGAACACACCGAAGAGCATCGCCAAGATGAAGCCGAGATCACGCGCATCATCAACGATTTCCGCCGCGACTACCGCGACCGTACCAGCCAACTGAACACAGGCTTCGTGCGGATCTTCACGCCGGAGATGGTGCAAGAATATATGCCGACACAGGAGTTGTGGGATCAAGGGCGCGAGGCGAATAACCGCTTCGCCCAATACAACTGGGGCATTCCGGGAGAAGGCTTCACCAACCTCGACGACGCTCGCAACTGGCTGCGCGGGCAAAAGCATGGCGCAGGAGCAGCACCCGAAGCAGTCACATCCAAACCATCCGCCGAGCGCGTGGGGTTATATTATGGCAGCTCAACCGGCATCACTGAATATATCGCCGAAGAAGTGCAAGAGGCGTGGGAAAAAGCCGGGATGAAGCCGATTGAGGCCGTCAACATCACCGACGTGAGCGACATTTCGGTGCTGCTCGACTACGACTGCTTGATCTTGGGCATCCCAACATGGAACATCGGACAGTTGCAAGACGACTGGGAAATCGTGTTCCCGCAGCTTGACCAACTGGACTTTACAGGTAAGAAAGTTGCCATCTTCGGTATCGGTGATATGCGCGGCTACCCTGACAACTTCCTCGACGCGGTGGGTATCCTCGGCAAGAAGTTGATCGAACGCCACGCGCAGTTGGTCGGCTACTGGTATGACGAACACTACAAATTCCGCGAATCCTTGGGGTTTGTGGATAGCAAATTTATGGGGTTGGGCATTGACGACACTAACCAATCGAAGCTCAACAGCCAACGGATTGATGGTTGGGTCGCGCAACTCATCAACGAATTCGCGCTGCAACCTACCGCCGTTTCATAATCGCACATTACCGTTACGAGATCATTCATCTATGCACTTCATTGTACCCATTCAACAGTACGCCACATCAGGTCAATGGGCAGCCACGCTCATTGACCTGTCCCGATTGAGGGCAGCATGACCGCGCGTACTCAACCGTTAAATTCTACGAGCCGACTGATTGGCCGCCGTGCCTTCTTACTGCCGGGGCTGATCATCGCGCTCATTCTCCTCGTTCTCTGTGTCCTCTGGAGCATCACGCTTGGCGCAGCAAAAATTGACACGCAAGTCGTTTACCAAGCGCTGTTCCAATATGATCCCTCAAATTTCGACCATCTGATTATCCAAACCGTTCGCTTACCGCGTGTACTTTCGGGCATCACCGTCGGGGCGGCGCTGGCCGTCGCGGGGGCGATGATGCAAGGGCTGACGCGCAATCCGTTGGCGGACAGCGGCTTGCTGGGCATCAACAGCGGCGCATCGTTCGCGGTGGTGATGGGCGTTTTCCTGCTCGGCGATCCTTCCCTTTCGACATATGCCCTGTTCGGGTTTACAGGTGCGGCCATCGCGGCGGCGCTGGTTTACGGCTTAGGGTCGATGGGGCGCGGCGGGATGACCCCGCTGAAGCTCACCTTGGCGGGTGTGGTACTCTCCGCCTTTTTATCAGCCTTCACGACCACGATTTTGATCCGCGACCAAGAAACGTTGGAGAAAATCCGCTTTTGGACGGCGGGTGCGCTGGCAGGGCGCGAAATGCCGCTGCTCCTGCAAACCGCGCCTTACATCATCATTGGGATTATCGCGTCGTTGTTTATCAGCCGCCAAATTACCACCATCAGCCTCGGCGACGACATCGCTAAGGGGCTGGGGCAGAATACGGCGTGGGTGAAAGCCTTAGCGGCCCTCATTATTGTTCTGCTGGCGGGTGGCGCGGTGGCGCTGGCGGGGCCAATCGGGTTTGTCGGCCTCATCATCCCGCACGTCGTACGCTTCCTTGTGGGCGTGGATTACCGTTGGATTATCCCCTACTCGGCCATCCTCGGTGGTATGTTGGTTACGGTGGCGGATGTGGCGGCACGGGTGGTTATCCGCCCGCAGGAGCTGCCGGTGGGCGTAATGATGGCGATCATCGGCGCACCATTCTTCATTTGGCTGGCACGGTGGAAGGTGAAACGCTAATGAGCGCTAAAAACCCACCCCGTCCCAGTTGGATTACTCTACGACCGCGCGGCGCAAAATTCTCGTACCGGATTGACCGGCGCGTGCCGCTTATTGCCCTCATCATCGCGACGTTCACCATCGTGGTGCTGGTCTTCAGTATCAACTACGGGCAGTACAACATGACCGTGGGTGATGTGGTGCTGACGCTGCTCGGCCTGAA
>Ga0209460_1000356_pt1 | contig 45577 bp, 35 predicted proteins | sample EBPBio132013_DNA_FD_185868 | JGI IMG/M metagenome (GOLD analysis project Ga0209460, IMG submission 185868) | Wastewater treatment Type I Accumulibacter community from EBPR Bioreactor in Madison, WI, USA - Reactor 2_5/13/2013_ DNA (SPAdes)... | ecosystem: Engineered > Bioreactor > EBPR >... | reverse complement strand
GATTATGTTTCCATGCTAGACTCCAAATGGCGCTAGTAGTGATGTGTTTTGAGCGGCCATCACTACTAGCTCCCCCCGCCCTAAATCATCGGCCTAGGGCGGGGGTTTTTTTATTTTAACCTGTTATTCCGATTCCGTCGAATCCCCAGGAACACGCCTCAAAATATCATTCATGTCCATGGTATTGAAAAACGCCATCAGTTTTTCAATCGTCTGAAAATCAACTCGACGACTTTCCCCATTAATCAACTGCACCACTGAGCTATGCGATATTCCTGTCAATCGCGCCAACTCGCGGACGCTAATTGGACCCAGCCCTTGCCGTGCGCGAACAACATTATGTTCAGCAAGTAGGATGCGAACATTACAAATAATCATATTTCACCTCTACAGTATTGACTATACAATAACAATGTACTATCATATCAGTACATTGTATTCCTATACTACAGGATTCCCTATGATAACACAATCAATCAAAGACTTAACGGCCTTACTTATCGTGCTCAATCGTGGTTGGCTTCGCGCCACGCTCGCAGGTCGCCACGCCGATGCCCAAAAGATCGTTAACCAAGAACAGTCTATTCGGCAACAAATTGCCCAGCTCGTGTCGGCCAATAACAAATAAACCCTTCATCCCTCGCAAAAGGGATAAAGGGCCGTACACGGGTGAGGCAACGAATTGCAGACCGAAACCTCACCCGCAGAAGGATGATAGCCATGACCACCGTTGATGTCAACATGACCGCCCGCCGCGTCCGCCTCGCCCAAGTCAGTCGCATCCTGCAACTGGCGGCCATCATTCGCGAGGAAGAAGGTGTAAATGATGAGGAAGCCTACACGATGGCTGAAGCACTCCTTGAGGAAGTTGAGGCGACTGCCGACGACTGGGGAACCCCACAACCCGCCAGTCCCTTGGGTGTGATCGCCACCGCGTGGGGTCTTGCCTTGCGCCGCAATGGCACGGTGTTAACTTTAGTTCCCGCCGATCTGGCGCTGCTCCGTGAGGCCATCACCGCGTGGGAGCAGCAGTATCGCGCTGCCTAAGGCATAAACAACAGGCCATGCCCTGATGGGCATGGCCTGCGCTACTGAACCACGACGCTCCTGCGAAATACAGCCGTTCCCACGCTCACAGAGAACCGCCGATTGCCCTCACCCTGTACACGCTAAGCCACGACATGGCGGGGTCGTGGCTAAGTGTGTGTGATCGGTATCCTTGTGGAGGTACAAAAATCATCAACAGATACCGATATCCTCAAAGCCATCGCCTACTATGAAGAATATCTCGCCGAGGAAGCCCATAATCCTGCCCCAGACCCAAGACAACCAGCCGTAACCTCAACGCCAGCGCCAGCCGTAAAACCAACGCCAATCGTGGCCAAAACCGCAACAAGCCACAGGCAACAGCCGCAGCCGAAGGCACCACAGCCCCAGCGGAAGAAGAAGCGGCGCTAAGGCCTATGTCGTAAAGAACTCATTAAGCAGATCGGCATTATTTTTGGCTTGATCAAGCACTTGATAGGCTGCGCGGCACTTTTCGAGGCTGACAGAATGGAGTGTCGCGCCATCCTCATAAATCCAAAGAAAACCCTTATTACTCAGCAGACCCGTAAAACGATCTATAAATGCGTCGTTCTTTGAAAGATTGCGGAGATCTGCCCATGGGGTATCGGGATGATAGATTCCCCATTGATAGAATTGGTGTGAAAGGAGTGACACATCCCCAAGATCAATACTGGTATCCGACAGCGTGGAGACATCAAACGGTGTGGTATCTATAATGGCATCCCAAATTACCTTAGGCATCTGACGAGCATAACCAATAGAGACACAGACAAATTTATATGCCCTTTGTTGGAAAGTAACGTTGATAACAATGTCTGTGTACATCTTCCCATGAAGTAGATTGGCTGGAAGTCGTTCTACGAACTCTTGGGAAACAAAAAAGTCTTCATCATCGTCATCCTCAAACTCTTCATCCGCCACACCATCTGGGCCACCGTCATCGAATACTTCATCAGGAACATCACTCGGATGGTCATAAGCCTCCTCTTCGGGAAATTCCACAAGCCCAACATACAAATCACTCATCAGTAACAGTGTAATAAGCCGTGGGTTGATTCCTTTATCGGCAAGTCGGAAAATCAGCTCGAGAAAATGGCGTAAGACATACTCATTGAAGACTTCGCGGCTCAATTCTGAAAGAAACAAAAACATTGATGCAAAACGATCATACTGTCCACTCGTGAGCATTTTGCGAATATTCTTTTGGTGATGGATGCTACTCACCAAATAATCAGCGGAAAAAAATTCAATCAACGTTTTATGAATAAAGCGATGCTCAATCCCATCGCGAATTAAGAATGGGACACTATGGCGCAAATCATCAAAAAAGAATTCAGGAGTTGCTGGTGTTATTCCCGAAAGTTCTATGGCCTTGCGAATCAAAAGCTGTGCATCATGGGTACTGGCAATCGTATTCTTTTCCTTGATCAGCATCAACAAAGCCATCGCACCCAGTAATTTCCGAAAATCAGCGAGGTCGAGGCTTGATCGCTTTTCTCGAATAAAGCCAGCCTTTGTTAAATCATGACCACGGTAGAAGGCATCATATAAGTCGTTATAAAAGGCACTGATTTTGTTGGGAATATTTTGCGAGTGGGTATACGTTCGATACAGCAAGGTGAGGAGCAACGGTACTTCAAGAAAAAATGGAGGAACGGCATCAAATCGTTCAATTAATCGCTCGCCGCTCTCAAGCCCCAACAGTGCATCCATCTTCCGAACGGCTGCAATAGCCTGATTTTTAGAAAAAGGCGTGCATTCAAATACCATAACTTCATGCAACTCAGGAATCAGCGATTCAGGGCGCGAGGTAAGAATAATCCTATTCTCATCACTATACTGTGATAGCTGGGTAATCTGCTCCGCTATCGCCGACTTGCGGCTATCAAGGATTTCGTCGAAGCCATCAAGGATTATTTTAAAGCCCCCTTGTTTGAGAATCTGAAGAAATAAGCGCTCGTCCAGCACTCCCGCTCCACCATCAATATCCTGCATCATTTTCGACAGCACGGTATCCGTTTCACTTAAACGGCGCAATTCAAAGAAGATGGGAATGGACTCGGTACGCTGGATCACTTGGAGGGTGAGATACTTAACAAACGTCGATTTCCCCATGCCTGCTGAATCAATGATGACCGAATGAAATGATGCTACCCACAGAAAACCAAGGCTACCCTCAGTGTTAGGTTTTGTTGATGGTCTCCATCGATCGTTCGAAGCAACAAAACGGAGAGAAATTGGCTCATAAATATCAGTAATCTTAAATGGACGCTCGGGGGCAAGAACCGTTGTAACACCCGAAACCTTTTGCATCACCCGCCGAACATAGTCATCAAACACTTGTGCCGTTTCGTCGCTCAATCGACGCTGCTCAAGATCACGCCGCTCTGAATCCGCCTTCCATTGCCGAATCTTTGGCCCCAGCCACGCATCAATCAGTGGCGATGAGACCGATTTGAGCGATTCCGTCACAATATCCTTGAGATCAATCGGCAAGTCAGGCATCATAGGCTCCAGTCATCGCAAGCAACGGCAGCAGATATAGCAGCAGTACGCAGTATCCCCGAGGAACGTCACGACCAAGCATACCACAGCGATATAGCCAAGAATAGGGGGATTGGTCGATTTTTGCTTGCATTTCCGTGGTATGGGAGAATACCCGCATTCCTGCAACGTGCTTCACCACAAAAAAACAGGCCATGCCCAAACGGCATGGCCTGTTTTTTGTTACGGCAGCTTAGGGAACCAATTCCAGCGGAAAGCCGAGCCGCAAGAGATTAATTCGGTCTTTGTCACTCCCCCAGAGGTCTTCCCACCGTCCTTAGCGATAGATCCAATAATCCACCCCATCACCCGCATAGAGGCCCATCACTCGCTCGTGACATCGCTGTCCAAGGAGCATTGGCGGTGTCCATTCGCACCCCGTCAGCCTCGAATGAGCGGTGGATGCACCACACCGGAGACAATGATCGCACCCTTTCGGAACCAAAAAGTACGATCTTCTCAAAATCCATCATCTATGCTAGGATAGCAGGCGAGGTACGAAGAGGGTGCTCCCGTGGTTTATCCCCGATGCACACACCAAGGCATGATTGACTCCCTGATCAAGACTGAACGGGTGTGTTTAGATGCCCCCAGACACCATTCGACCTCACGATTATTGCAATCATCATAGCGTGAGGAGCATGGGAATGACCGATTCAACTGACCGCCCAACCAAGCACCGACCATGGATACTGAGAACGCTCGTTGTGATGCTCAGCCTTGCGCTCGGATCATCGGCCTTGGTAGCAGCGCAATCACCCGCCACGACGACCACACCGCACACGACACTTCCGCTCTATGAAGCCTATCTGAAAGCGTCCAATACCGAGGCCGGGGATTCATTTGGCTATGCGATCGCGGTTGATGGTGATACAGTGGTCATTGGCGCACCGCTCGAAGATAGCGCAGCCACCGGAATCAATGGCAATCAGGGCGATAATTCTGCAACGAATGCAGGGGCGGCCTATGTCTTTGTCCGATCCGGGTCAACCTGGACGCAACAAGCCTACCTCAAAGCGTCCAATACCGACGCGGGCGATGAATTTGGCTATGCCGTGACCCTCACCGGGGATACGCTGGTCATCAGTGCGCCCTTTGAAGATAGCGCGGCCACTGGGATCAACGGCGATCAAACCAATAATAATGTCCTTGATTCAGGCGCGGCCTATGTCTTTGTCCGATCCGGGTCAACTTGGACGCAACAAACCTATCTCAAAGCTTCCAATACCGAAGAGCGCGATTTTTTTGGGGCGAGTCTTGCCAGTGATATCGATCAAATTCTGATTGGTGCTCCCTATGAGGATAGTAATGCCGCATCGATTAATGGTGACCAATACAATAATGACCTTCCCGATGCTGGCGCAGCCTATCTCTATGAACGGGTTAATCATGTCTGGGCACAAGCAGCCTACCTAAAAGCTCCACATTATAGCCTCGGCGGATCATTTGGCGCAGCCGTTGCAATGGAAGCACACATCATCGTCGTAGGAGTACCCTTTGCAAACACTGCTGGACCTCAACGAAGCGGACTTATCACCATTTTTATCGATAGCGGCACCTCATGGTCGCTAGCACAACTCATCAATAACTATCCATGGGATGCCGATGATCGATTCGGACAAGCGATTGACATCAAGAATCAACGGATCGTTGTCAGTGCGAATGGGGAAGATAGTAATGCAACCTTGATTAATGGTGATATGAATAACAATGCTGCTTTAAGTTCAGGGGCAGTCTACATCTATGACAAAATGGCATCATCCCTATCACATCCATGGCAAAAAACTACGTATATTAAAGCTTCGAATACCCAGGCAAGCGACAATTTCGGCAATGATGTTGCATTTTGTGGGACAACCGTATTGTCCAGCGCACCAAGCGAAGCCAGTGCTGCTCAAGGCATTGATGGCAACCAAGCCGATAACAGTGCCAAAACGTCCGGAGCCGTCTATCGCTATATCTGGGATGGAGCGCAATGGCACTATCGACACTACCTCAAAGCATCAAATACGAATGAGAACGATTATTTTGGAACAGCTATTGCCTGTGACGATCAACTCCTTGCCGTTGGTGCACCCTACGAAGATAGTGCGTCCCAAGGCATCAATGGAAACCAAACGGATAATTCGGCACTCGATGCAGGCGCGGTCTATGTTCTCAGTCTCCCCATGCAGGGCTATACCCATCTTCCTGCGGTGACCGGCGAAGAAATCACATCCCCCTATCCACTGCCGCAGCGGTAACCGACCCAAACAAAAAACAGGCCATTCCCCTATAAGGAATGGCCTGTTTCGTTTTCGGCAGCTTACGGAACCAATTCCAGCGGAAAGCCGAGCCGCAACAGATTAATCCGGTCTTTATCACTCCCCCATAATTCGTCCCAGCGTCCTTGGCGATAGATCCAATAATCTACCCCATTGCTTGCATACAACCCCACCACGCGCATCGATGTGCCTGCGCGAGGCGTGGGCCAAAAAACCGACACCGCTTCCGCTTCCGTCCATGCCATCGTTGGCGTGGGTTGGCGTGTCGGCACGGGGTCAGCGACCAGTGGCACGAGGGTTTTGGCGGGTGGGGTCATGGTCGTCTTTTGGATTCGTGCGCTGTCAATCGTCGCCCCCGTGATCGGGTCGAGTAGGGTGGCATTCGTATAGGTGTCCTGCATCCACCAATAGATCGGATGGCCAGCAGCGTACTCGTTCGGCAGGCTGGAGATACGGAAGGTGTGGTTCGGACTGGCCATCTTCTCCCACAGGTCGCCAAAATTGAGAAACAAGACCCGCACCTGGTCGCTATCCAAGAAGGGCTGCGACTCAAGGGGAATATCCACGGGAGCCGTGCCGACAAACACATCGCGGTAGCTCCGCCCATCGGCATAGCTGCGCGTGACCACCCCATCTTGCATCAGGATCACCAGCGTTTGCTTCAATCGCGCTGAGGCAAACGTAAACGCCCACCAGCGAGCCGTGCCATCATTGGCCGCAATCGCTTCAAACATCCCTTCCTGATCACGGCCTTCTTCCCGATAGCCAATTCCGGCATCGACCAGCACCGCATCGTTGGCCCACGCCGTGCCACGCTCACGAATCCCGCCCCGCGCAAAGGCTTCCCGCAGGGTCAGGTACTGCTCGGCAGGTTGGGCCGCAGCCGTGGCCTGTTCGTCGAGCGCAAACGCGGTTTTGATCGGCGCACGGGTTGCCGCCACCGTTGTGCTGGTCGCGTTGAGCGCCGCCACCCCACTCAGGGCCATCGTCGGCACTGGGGTCAGCGTGGGCACGGTCGCCGATTCCACGCCCACCGTCGCATCGCCCTGTCCACAGCCGACCAACACGCCACTCAGCAGCAATCCCAGCACCCAGAATCGTCGTCCCATCGCTTCCTCCTCATAACACCGCCGCCAGCGCCGGAGCCATCTGACCCCGCACCAGCCGACTAATCCATTCCCGCGACCGTCCCACATCATAACTTAATTCACTATAGGTTTTGCCATGCGCCAGTCCGCACAAAATCAGTTGCTCGTCTTTCCGCCAGCCGCCCTCCTGCGCTTGCTGCAACAACCACCGCCGGAACCCCTCAAGGCCTCCCACATCAACGAGCCGATCGAGCAGGGCGTCGGGCACGGTGGACAAGCGGCCTGAGACGAGGTAGAGCGCGGTCAACACATCGTCCAGTGACCATCCCGACGGCTGCACGGTTGCACGCGCATCCAAGACCAACGGCAATGAGCGCCGCAAGGCCCGATAGGTCGCCGCCGCATGCTGGGTACTGTTGGTCGGCGCTCCGAGCAGTGGCAGATCGCGCAACAACGGCGTGAGCGCCGACGGCAGGATTGGGGTCACGACCTGCAAACCGGGCACCAGCTGGGTGTGCACAACCGTTGCCACGTCTTCATCCAACACCGCCATGGCGCAGCGCTGGAGTGTTCCCGCCTGCATCTGCACCGCCAGTGCTGCGCCAAGCAACCATGTGGCCACGCCATGGGCATCAACCGCCCGACAGACCACCAGTCCGGGATTCGGGCTATCACCATCGAGCAAGGACAGCAGCTGATACTCCGCCGCAAAGACATTGCTGGTGGCAATCACCGTGCTGCCGACCTCGCGCACCCGCTGCTCCTGCATCGCCGTGAGGCCAATCGTCACGATCCAGCTCATGGCCGTTCCTCCTGTCGCAGGGCGCGGACAATCAGCCGTTGGTCAAAGGCGTTCGGCCCCGACGGTGGCCAGCAGGTAATCAGCGTGACCAGCTCGTGATCGGTCGGACTCAACAAGCGCTCCGCCTCCGCGCCGACCTGATCCGGCGTAGCCCCAACCACTTGAATCCGCAGCGTGTCACTGACCACATAGGCCGTGGCCAGCGTGCCGCGATACAGCCAGAGCACGTCGCCGGGCTGGAGCAAGGCCAAGTCGGCAAAGACCGGATCACTGCCGCCCACATGGCCGTTCAGCACAATGTTGGTTCCCTCGCCGGGCTGGCCACTGTCGGCATGGTGACCCACCGCATACTGGGGTACATCCCACGCCCCAGCCACAAAGTGGGCAGGCAACACGGGCCGCGCCAGATCAAGCACCGGAATCCGCAGCGCATCGAGTGGCGGTAGCGGCAAGGTGGTTGGTGCGGGGGTCGCGGTCACGGTGGCGGTCGCCGTCGGCAGCGGGGTTGCGGTTGGCTGCACCTGCGTTGGTTCTACCGTCACGGTCGCTGCCATCATGGGCCGCCCACTCGGCAATGGGGGCAACGCGGCCTGCCGCGCCTGCACCGCCTGCGTCGTGGTCACAAACGACCACACCGTGACCGCGACCCCGCTCAGCATGCCCACGCCTGCCACGACCACGAGGATCGTGACGAGGCGGATCAATCGGTGGGTCAGATCAATCGTCATCATGCACTCCTTGGGTCACGGGGAGTTGAGCGGGTATCGCCCGTGACCAATCAATCGGTAACCATTCCCCCAAGGGTAGCGGCGGAACCCCCACGCTATCCAGCCATGGGCCAAGCATCGGCACAACCGCCTCCTGCATGGGCAACCACGAACCGAGCGGCGGCGGGGGCAGCGCGACCACCCCCATTGCCAGTCGCGTGACCAGCCAGCGCCGCAGTAGCAGCGCGAGCACCAGCACCACGGCCCAGCCCACCGTCCAGAGCACCACACCGCTCTGCGTCCCCGCACTCATCGCCGTCGGCTCCGCACGGCAGTGGTCGTCGGCAGCGCTACCAGCGCTGGCGCATCAAGCCGCAACCGCTGCGGTTGGCGTTCACCAAACACCGTCAGCAACCAGCCGTCCCCATCAGCCACCAAGGTCGCATGCGCCCCAATCACGGGCGGGGTCGGGCGGGTGTGAATCGCCAGTTGGGCCGTCGCGCGGGCGATGGAGAGCGGAGCCGGATCGTCCCACGTCACGAGATAGGGCGGCGTGAGCATGCGCCCCAGCACCGTCGTCAGCCACGGCCAGACGATGCGCATCACCTGTGTGGTTACTACCCCCGCAGGCAGGGCAATCACCACCGTGCCCCGCCCCACCAGCACCGTTTCCAAGGCAGCGGCTTCGGCGGGCACAGCGGCCAGATCAACCAGCTGTACCTGTGGCAGATAGCGCAGTGCCTCGGCCACGGCCTGCGGAGCCAGCATCACCGCACTACTGCCGCCGCCCCCATCGCGCTGCATGATGCGCGGAATGAGGGTCTGGAGCACCATGGTCGCCTCGGCCAGCGTGGGATGGAGCAGCTGCGCCACCAGTCCCGCTCGCCACGCCAGATAGAGCGGCTGGGGATACGCGGCGGTGTAGCCTACCAGCACGCCCCGCGCGGCATCGGTCAGGATGGTCATGTCGGCGCTCATGCCAGCCTCCGAGGCCAGAGCAGCCACGCCAGCACGAGGGTGGCCAGCACCACCAGTCCCACCGGAACCGCAACCGACACGGCATCATCACTGGCGGTCACCGGAAAGGTGCGTTGGGCTACGGGTCGGGGCGTGGCACTTGGTTGGGCAATCCCAGCGACCTTGGGGGTGACGCTCGACCACGCCGTGTTGTTCTCGGTGGTTGTTTCGGTCGTGGTGGTTGAGGCTTGGGCAAGGTTGGTCAAGGGGCCGTCGAGGGAGACGACTGTGCCATCAATCCAAATCGTCACAGTTTGTCCAGCAGACAATTCCGCGATTTGAACACTCACGATCCCATCGACCAGCGTCGCCTCACCAAGGCTGGTCGTGACGTGCAAGCCGCGAAAGAAGGCAGGCAATACGTCGCGCACCAACACCGTAGCCGCTGGCACACTCCCGCGATTCTGTACGGTCAACGTCCAGCGCAGACTCTCCCCCACAGCCACCGTTTGGCGATCAGCGGTTTTCTCCAGCACCAGATCGGGCAAGGCGGTCATGGGCGTGCTGGTGGCTCCATCGCTGGGGGTGGCGGTTGGCATGGGTGTTGGCGTGACCGTCAGATCAACCGGCGTTGACGTAATCTCCAACGGCTGGCGGGTTGGGCGGGGGGTGACGGTCGCGCCATCACCCGGCGTACTGGTTGGCAGCGGTTCGTCGGTAGGGCGTGGTGTCGCGGTCGGCTCGGGCGTATGGGTTGGCAGTTCGGTTGGTTCGGGGGAGGGCGTGAGGCTCATGGCCTGCTGCGCCGCACTCGATTGCGCGGGAAAGAGTTTATGAAAGCCCAACACGAGCGCGATCACGACCGTCATCCCAAACATCACGGTTTCAAGCTTTTTCATCGGTTTATTCCTTCTCCTACCGCAGCACGGCAGGCATATACACGGTTTGCATCCGCACGGTCACGGGGCCATACCACGTCGTTTGGCCAGTCAATTCGACTTCTTCGAGCCAATACGACCATTGGCCAAGCGGCGCGGCGGCATGCACATCGGTTATTCGGTAGCTACCACCCATCGCGCCCTGTGAGGGAATTAATGTGGTGGTGACCCGCGTGGCCTCATTGCGGTTGGGGGTGGTGCTGCGGGAGAGGTGGAAGCCCAGCGTGTTGACCTCACTACCCGTGACCCAGCGCAGCTCAACCGCACCACCCGTGGCCACCGCGTCAAACGACACCAGGCTGATGCTGGTCGGGTCGAAGGGGTGAATCAGCAGGTTCGAGTCCTGCTCCACGGTCTGATCACTGGATGCGTGGGCCACATTGCGAATGGCGACGGTCGTGCCAATCGGTAGCACCCGCACCCGAAACTGCACCGTGCGCGTCGCCCCCACCGCCAGATCACCGAGTTGCCACGTCAGCACGCCATCTACCGGAGCCACCGCCGGATCAGCCGCAACAAAGGCCGTGGCTTCGGGAATCGCATCGTGCACCGTCACCCCGGTCAGCGGCGCGGTTCCGGTATTGGTCACATCGAGGAAATAGGTGATGGTGTTGCCTGCCGCGACCGCCGTGCCATTGGGCGGGGTCGAGCGCTTCACGATGGCGAGCGCGGGATGCAGAATCGTGGTCAAATCATCGTCGCAATCATTGGTCGGATTCGTGTCATTCTCGACCGTCACACAGGCCCGATTGATCACGCTGTCTCCCACCGATGCCTGCGGAATCACCGTAATCTGGACCGTATTGGTTGCCAAGGCAGGCAGCGCGGTGGTGGCGGTACAGGTTACGGTTTGGCCATTCGCAGCACAGGTCCAGCCCGTTCCCTGCGCCGCGACCACGGTCAGCCCCGCTGGAACCACGTCCTCAACCACCGTCCCCACGGGCATCATGGCAGGGCCGTGATTGGTGATCGCGATGGTATAGATGCCTTCCTGCCCCACCACAAAATCGCCTGCATGGGTTTTATGGACACCGACATCGGCGGTCAAATCGACCACAAACGCCACGCTGGCCGTCGCGACCTCCCGCTGGCGTGCCCAGTCGGAGTCATAAATCCGAAAGCTGTCGGCCACCACCGTTTGGCGATCAGGGATGGGGCCGCGCGTGATTGGCGAATACACCTGCGAATAGCCCGCATTGCCGCCGACCAGCTGCTCGCCTGTCCCCCATGGGTCAATCGCCAGGTCGCGAATATCGGTCATCGACCCGCGAATCGTGTCATCGGTCACTCGCGCATTGGTCGCCGGATCAATCACCGCAATCACCGATGGCGAGGCTTCGGGCAACGAGGCATACAAGCGGCTGAAGGCGGGATTGAAGACCAGATCTTCCACCGGAGATTGCAGGGGAATCGTGGTCACGACCGTGGGCGGCTGCACGCTGGTATCCAGCACGATCACGGCATTTTGCCCATAGGCCGCGACATACAACCGTGACCCATCCTGATTCATCAGTAAGCGCCGATTGTTATTGCCCAGCGGCAGGGTTGACAACACGGCTCCGCTCGTCCCATCGATGACACTGATCGAGTTCTCAATGTTGCTGCTATAGGCGCGGCGGCCATCGGGGGCAAAGACCACATCATGCGGCTTTTCCCCAGCCAACGCCACAAAGCCCAGCACCGTGTTGGTCGCGGTGTCCACCCGCGCGATCCGGTTCAAATCCCGCTGGGCAACCCACAGCTCGTCACGGGTCGGGTGGATACTGCCCAAGTGGGTATGGCCCGCCAAATCGATGGTGGTCAGCACCGTATTCGACACGGTATCGATAACATCGACCCCGTGCTCATGCGAGACATAGACCCGCAGGCCATCGCGGCTCGCCGTCACGCCATCGGCATCCGAGCCAACACTGATCGTGGCCAACGGGGTCGCACTCACGGTCGGATCAGTCACATATAGGGTGTCGGGTTGCTGGCCATCCAGCATCGCCGCCCAATACAAGCGACTGGGCCGCTCGACCACCGCCTCGACCGCCACCGTATGATTACCTTGGGTGAGTCCGGTCAAGGGCACGCTCCACTGACCCGTCGCATCCACCGTCACCGTCGCCACGACCGTTCCATCCAGCCGCACGGTCAGCACCGCCCCAGCGGTTGCGGTTCCGGTTACCGTGCGGGTCGGTGTCGTGACCACCTGCCCCGTGGTCGGACTGCCAATCCCCACCGTCACCAGCGGACGATGCGCATCCGGTGATTCCATCGCCGCTGCGGGGAGCAGGCTGAGCAGCCCCAGCAGCACGCCAACAATCCCAACCCAACGCCATCGGGTCATACGAACCTCCTACAGAATCCAAAAAAACGGCACACAAAACCCCACCGTGAGGATCACGCCGGGGACACACAAACAGATTCAGTTGGCAAAACGGTCTAGCCGCCGCGCAGCTCGCGCAGGGTGCAGGTCACCCCAGCCCGTTGGCAGTACATCCGCCAGTGCTGGTCACGATAGGCGAAATCAAGGGGCAATCCCGTGGGAGCAGTGAAAAAGCAGGATGGCGGAGATCGCAGGGACAGATACGCGGTCAAGGCGGTCACTGTACTATTTAGCAAGGTCGTCAGCATTCGGGTTACTCCCGCAGGGCTTCGCAGGCGTGTATCAAGGCCGGAAGCACCGTGCGATAGGCAGGGAGGGCTAATTGGGCCTGTCGCCAGGCATCCCCTGCCGTAATCGAGCGTCCATCGCAGCGACTGGCGATGAGCAGCATCCGCACCGAGGCACGCAGCCGCAACCAGAGCGCTACGGGTATCCACAACGGACGGTGCGGCGGCTCCTGAGCGGCGAGCGCCGTATCCGTAACCGTGGGGTCAAGCATGGGGTCAAGCGCCACCCAGTCAACCATGACGGGCGGCAGGTCGGATTCGATGCAGACTTCGGCAGCGTCCTCGGCAGCGGGCGGAGTCGGCTCCACCACGGGAGCCAGTGGTGGCTCCGCATCAGCAGGCGGATCAAGTCGGAAGAAGCCCGCATAGCGCGTCGCCACATCGTCGATGTCCACCGATGGCTCAGGTTGGTCGATCTGCCACTTAACAGCCGCAGGCTCCCAGCCGTAATCCTGAATATCCCGCAGGATACTCACCACCCATCCGCCGATGTCACGAATACCCGAGCGTTGACGGGCATCAGCCACCACGGTTTCCAGCGTGGCGAGATCGATAGCGGCAAATTCCAGTACCTGCTTGGGCCGAATCGCCAGCGACCGCAAGAGGGCAACCTGCGGGGTGTCTGGAATTGACATAATGTTCCGCGCCGCCGGAATCGTTCTGGTTTTGGGTTCGAGAACATCCTGTTCGATTTCACGTTCTATTCGTTCGTTATTGCTATCAGAAAAAGGGACTCCACCACCGTTTTGTATGCTATGCAGAGCGGGTTTTGGTGGTTGATCTTCTTTGCCTATTTTGCATGATCTGCCTGTGACGTTCTCTTGTTCATCGGCGACCGCTGTTTTTTCGCTTCCTAGTGAGGCAAAACCGTCCTCGGACACGCTGTCCGCCATCGCCAAGTTGGTCGCCAAGTTGGTCACCATGATCGTCGCCAAGTTCGGTTCTACAAAAAAAAGCGGGGGTCGCGGATCAGGGTCGCTGGGCCGCATAACGCCGCCGCGTGGCAGCAGCTGCAAGTGCTGTGCGCCGTGCAGACTCATCGTTCCCTGTGCCAGAATCTCCGCGACTGTTGGCACGGCCAGCGGCACACCTTGGTGACATAAGCCACGGCGTTGGAGGGTGGCCGTCGCGTGGCGATGGGGCACACCCGCCACGAGCAGCATATAGATGCCCACATCGGTCAGGGTTAGGGCTGGCGTGGTCAGGTAGCGCGTAATCAAGGGCTGCCCATGGTGACGTGGCTCGATCCGACCAAGGTAATGGTCAAGGATCGTGCGGTCGAGTCGATGCGTGGCCACGCGCCCCCGGTTGAAGGATTGGGTTTTGTCCCAGTGGCGCACGCCCTCGCGTTGCCAGCCCCATGTGGGCACATAGGCGGTTTTGCGACCTTGCTGTGGAGGAGTCGGAATCGCCAGCCAGTGTCCAGCCATGAGCTGATCGAAGGCCGTGCGAATCTTGGCGCGGGTCAGGGACGGGTCGTAGGCTTGAATATCCAGCGCAGAGATGGCAACGGGGGTATGGTTGACGAGCCAGCGCCGCACAATCAGGGCATAGATGCCAAGGGCCAGCGGGGCATGGGCGAGGGTTTCCGCCAGTTTCGTCGGAAACCAGAGATAGCTACGGTCAGGTGCGGCCAGCCATGCCGGATTGCGCATGACCTCCGCCCCACCGCTCGGGTGGGTTGATGGCATAGGGTATACAACTCCATGCCGCTCCTCAGCTTGACATTTTCATGATGTCAGCATATACTGAGAAGCGGTAAAGCCCTTGTCGAAGGGGCAAGATATAAGAACAGAACAAGAACGCGGGTGCCAGCCCAAGCGTTCTTTTTCGTTAACTGCTATTTGCAGTTAACCCAGCTTACTATATAATATTGTTAAGGTTCAATTGAACGTTGGATCTAGGGAGCTACGAATCTGGCCGATGACGTGGCTCCTTTTTTGATCAGTCACTACAGCAATTTGGCCGATGATGCAGTTCTGATCAACATGAATACCTAACGATTATCTATATCTTTTTGAATTTGGCAAAAAAACGTACAATCTTGTACATTTCAGCCTAGTTTTGCACTTCGTTCCATCCTTCCTTCTTGTTGGTACATATTTTCGGTCGCTGAGCCAGCGATAAATAGTCTATACAAAAAATCTCATTTTGTGACTACCTGAGTCCCATTTTTGTCCCACTTTAAAAAATTTTATCCCACCCCAATCCCCATCATTTGAATAAGGGCATTCTCGATACAGAGATTTTGTTCCTAATTCCGGAGATTACCAGTCTGAAACATCTCCCATGTTTGAACAAATTATTTCCTTCCAAGCTGCGCGTGGAGGGTTTAATCTCTGCAATTGCTACGCTGTTTTAATGTGAAATCATAATACGAATGTTGTGGCTTGTCAATATAATTGAAATGTATTACCACTCATTTTTGCCATGAGCGAGTGCAAATGGTATGATTAATAATAGCTGATAATAAATGGAAGGAAGTACTATTAATGCCTATTCACAGTAATCTTGCAGTCTTAATAGCTCAAGCTAATGTTGTGCGTGCAAAACGCCACCAGCCACGATTAAGTCTCCGGTTGTTAGCAGAAGAAAGCGGGGTATCTCTCAGCGTTTTGGTAGCGCTTAATACAGGAAAAAGCACCCGGATTGGCTATGAAACAATTGACAAGCTGTTATCTTACTTTAGCGAATATATCGAGGTTGACACCGCTGATTTGCTTATATGGGAGCGGAATGGGTCAAGTATGGCGAAACAGATGATAACGCAGCAAACGAGCGATTAGTAAAAATGTGGAATATGCTGACTAGGTACACCAGCGGTTGGAGTATCCACATCATCGGCGACTCCTTTATTGCCGATCATTGAGTCATTGGTTTCGCGATCCGCCAATCCACACAGTGCATCTACCAGTGTTGGAACGGATGACTATGGTACGAATTGTATTCTGAAAATTTCTGTGGATTTGTGCTGATGCGACGTATCCGTATCATCCTTCGGTATTAATGAGACTATCTCTATGCTAGCTGTAGAAAGCATTATATGGAACGAGTCTGAAGTAAAGTTGCTCTTATTTAACCCAACGGAATTACTTCTTGCACCTCACTGGCGCACATGGGTCTTTAAACGTGGGGGATTAGAAGCAGTCTATGACCAACTTTTAAAATTGGACTATACACGATTCGAGCGGCCAGTATTAGAGTTGCTTATTTCAGATCCTGGTCGAGGTGCTGACGAATATTTTACAGCCCTTTATATGGGACGTTCAACCTATTACCGACATTTAAAGTCTCTGACACAGAAAATTGTTATCTACCTCAATACTGGTGCCCTTGATATTAGGGATCGGCCAGCCACTACCGAGTATTTCTACCAAGGAATTGCTCCTAATGTGCCAATTCCTTTTCATCCCATTATTGGACGGAATACCCTAGTTCAATCAGTATCCAGTCTCTTGTCCCAGCCTCATATACGCTTACTAACCCTTACAGGCTCGGGAGGGATAGGAAAAACGCGTTTAGCTTTGCATTTGGCTCATGAGCTACATACGTCCTTTAGAGATGGTGTAACCTTTGTGGAACTGGCAAGTGTTCTGGATGCAGAGCTTGTTATCTCTGCAATTGCCAAGGCAATAAATCTATCAGAGGGTGGTAGTCAGCCATTTATTGAGCAGATTAAGTCGTACTTTGTGCATAAACATATATTGCTGATCTTTGATAATTTTGAACATGTAATCTCAGCAAGAAAGATAATTGGTGAGCTGATTGGCTATAGCCCTGGGCTTAAAGTTTTGGTTACAAGCCGTGAGCCACTTCATATATATGGTGAGCAAGAATATAGTATTCCACCATTAGATTTACCTGAGCCTCAAGACTATTTCGATCTTGAAAAGCTTGCAACAATTCCTTCGGTCTCGTTATTTGTACAACGAGCTGCTTCTTATAATTCAAAATTCCAGCTTACACAAGAAAATGCTGCTTCTATCGCAGAGATCTGTGTTCGTCTTGATGGATTGCCATTGGCTATTGAACTCATTGCAGCACGAACAAAGTATTTTTCTATTCATTCACTACTAACGCGTTTAAAGGATAATTTACTTTCTGTTCTTGAATCTGGTTCAAAAAACCTCCCACAACGTCAACAGACAATTCGTGATGCGATTCTATGGAGCTATGAGCTTCTGACATGGAATGAGCAACAAATATTCTGTCGTATTGCTGTTTTCCGAGGCGGTTGTACCATCAATATGGCAGAACAGATTTGTAATATTGATGATAATCTAGATATTACTAATATTCTTATTTCATTAACCGATAAGAGCCTACTCCAGCAACATGAACAAGATAATGGTGAAACTCGTTTTTTCATGTTAGAGACGATTCGTGAATTTGCGCTTGAATTATTAATCAAACAAGGTGATATAAAGACTATTCAAGAAAAATTTGCGCAATACTTTATAAATTTTTCTGAGGATTCCATATCAAGGTTACAGACAGATATATCATATATTGGAATGCTAGAACAAGAACAAGATAATATTCGAGCAGTATTAAACTGGGCATTACAAGATAAAGATAATGCTCATATTGCAATACGATTATGTAACTTACTTTGGTATTTTTGGTATATACGCGGAAAAATTACTGAAGGGCGTGAATGGTTTTCTCAAGCACTACGCTATAGTGATTACTCCCCAATAAGTTTACGTGCAGGAGCTTTCGATGGAGCAGGTGTACTTTCAATGGTAAATGGTGATTATGAAAAAGCTTTATACTATCATAATGCTTCTCTTCAAATGTATATAGAATTAGAAGACGACCTAGGAATAATGGGTAATATGGAGTCTCTAGGTGCTGTATTCTTGGCAACCGGAGACTCTTCCAAGGCAAGAGAATTTTTTGAGAAAACTGTTGTATTACAAAAAGAGATAAATGATTTAGACAGAATAGCTTCTTCTATGATCAATTTAGGTGTTGTTGATATTCTCGAAAAAGACTATGAGACAGCCAAATTACATATGGAAGAAGCGCTTGATCTAGCCCGTCAGAAAGGTAATATCCATTACGAAGTTGTTACTCTTCAGAACCTAGGCTCTATTGCATATCACCAAGGTAATTATAATCAATCTATGGATCTTTATAGGGAGAGTTTGAGAGTTAACCGAGATTTGGGAAATAAAGATAGTATTGCTAACTGCTTAGAGGGAATCGGCTTAGTTTTTATTGAGATTAATGAGTTGGAGAGAGCTACACTATTTTTGAGCATAACGGCTATTTTTCGTGAGACATTCGGTCTTAAGACGCTAGAGGCTAATCGTGATTTAAACGATAATGCAATTGTCAAACTTCGCTTTCTATTGGGAGATTTGTGGGAAGAGGTGTGGGATAAAGGTAAATCGATAGACGTAGATAATCTTATTAACGAGTTGATTGTTGATGATAGATCTATTGTATCTAAGGAGTAATCAATGGACATAAATATACGGAAGTTAGCACAGGTATTAATTCGTTATAGCCTTAATATTCAGCCTGGGGATGTTTTACGAATTGGATGTGGGCCTATAGCAATCCCATTATTGTATGAATCGTTTCGTGAAGCCATTAAAGCAGGGGCACATGTAATAACGCGTATTTCTGACCCTAGCTTGGAAGAATTCCTGTTACGCGAAGGATCTGATGCTCAACTCCAATGGAAAACACCCTTAGTGCAAACTGAGATTGAAACAATAGGAAAATGGCTTGATATTATGAGTGATACTAATACGCGTCAATTCTCGTCAATTGATCCAGCTCGGATTACCATGCGACATAGTGTTTATCTAGAAGAACAAAACCTTTTTAATCAACTGGCAGCAGCCGGAAAAATCCAGTCGTGTTTAACCCTATACCCAACAGAGGCCTATGCACAAGAAGCTGGTATGTCTTTGATAGAATATACGGATTTTGTCTATCAAAGCTTTCTTTTGCATGAACCAGATCCGGCGGGATGTTGGCAGAAAATGCATGAATCACAACAGCGAATCGCCGATTTCTTAGAAACTCGTAAACATATCCGTATTGTTGCTCCAGGAACTGATTTAGAATATGAATGTGGAGGTCGTCATTGGATCAATTATGCCGGAAAGGAAAATTTTCCTGATGGAGAAGTTTCAACCAGTCCAATCGAAAATTCAGTAAATGGTCATATACAGTTCTCGTATCCTTCTATTCATAATGGCTCAGTAGTTCGTGATGTAAGACTAACGTTTGAGTCAGGGAAGGTTACTAAGGCTATCGCAGGTCAAGGTCAGACCTTTCTTGAAGGAATGCTTGATATGGACGAAGGTGCACGGTATGTCGGAGAAGTTGCTTTTGGCATGAATTATGGAATACAACGTGCGACTGGTCATGCTTTATTTGATGAAAAGATGGGTGGCACCATGCATTTAGCATTAGGATGGGCTTATCCCGCTACGGGCGGTACTAATGAGTCAGCGTTACATTGGGATCTTGTATGTGATTTGAAGGAAGGTGAAGTATACGCTGATGGTGAGTTGTGTTATAAAAATGGTCAATTTGTAATATAGAATATAAGAGATTCTCAGTACTAATATTCAGGAATAGAAAATAGTAGCATTTTTGAATAAATTTTATCAATAGGCGCAAGAGAAGGAGGATGAATTATCATTTGATTCTTTCCTAACTTGCGCTAGAATTTATTATATTAAATAATCCTCTATAATACTGTATGTCAATATTATAATGATGAGGTGGAGATGATCTCATATACTGTATTCAGTGATCAAGAAAGACCAGCTATCGATGTATTACTTATCAATATGCCCTTTGGTCCGATTAATAAACCTTCTATTGGTTTAGGTCTACTTCAATCTGAAATTAAGAAAATAAACATATCTTCGGTTATCCTAAACTTCACTTTGCTTTTTGGAAAGATAATCGGTAAAGAATTATATGAAGATATAGCAGTTGATCAGTATTCTATAACAGAACAGATTGGAGAATGGATATTTAGTAATGAATTATCTTCAAGTAAAAATTCAATGGAATACTTTGAGACCATCATATTCCCCCTTTTAGCGAACTCTAAAGAAAAGGGGGAATATGAGGATCGTGTTCTTGAGCTTCAAGATATTAGGGCAAAGGTTGTACGAGTTCGTGATCAGGTGCCCGATTTCATCAATAATTGTTTTGACATAATATTGAAATACCAACCAAAAATTGTGGGATTTACTAGTACGTTTCAACAACAAAATGCGTCATTAGCTTTAGCAAAACGTGTTAAACAACATCTACCACAGGTTTCTATCATTTTTGGAGGCGGAAATACAGAAGGTTGTATGGGTATTGAGCTTATTCATCAATTCCCATTTATCGACGCAGTTTGTTCAGGTGAAGGAGATATTGTCTTCCCTGAAATAGTAAGAAGAATCATCCAAGGGCGCTCAATAAATGATATTCGTGGGATCTATACCCGTAATAATATAGACTTTGTTAATCTGAATGGAGTTATACCAAATACTCAGTCTATCCAAAACATGGATATCCTCTCATACCCAGATTACCAAGACTACTTTTTGCAAAAAGAACAACTGGGTCAAGATTTTAAAAGTTATATTCCTTTTGAGACATCCCGTGGGTGTTGGTGGGGCGCTAAAAGTCATTGCTTATTTTGCGGATTGAATAAGTCTACAATGGGTTTTCGTAGTAAAGCACCAGATCGTGCCATAGCTGAGCTTATTGAGTTAAGCACGTACTATCCAGGTAACGAGATTGCCGCAGTCGATAACATTCTTGATATGAAATACTTTACAACATTTATTCCTAAAATTGCTGAACAAAACTTGGATATTAATCTTTTTTATGAAGTAAAGGCTAATTTAAAAAAAGAGCATATTAGACTACTAAAAAATGCGAATATTCTTTCAATTCAACCAGGGATTGAGAGCTTTAGTACAAAAATATTAAGCATTATGCGTAAAGGAATTAAAGGTATTCAGAATATTCAACTATTAAAATGGTGTGAAGAGTTTGGTATTCATGTTGCATGGAATATAATTTTTGGTTTCCCGGAAGAGCCTTCTGAGGAATATAATAGAATGGCTGAACTTTCCTCACTGATTACCCATTTTACACCACCAGTAAGTTGTGGCCCTGTACGACTAGATCGATTTAGCCCCTTATTTACAGATCAAACCAATATTAAGAATGTACGTCCGTATCCTTGTTACAACTATACGTATCCAGACTTATCACCCGAGAGCCGTGCTAATCTAGCTTATTATTTTCAATTTGATTATACAGAGCCTAGAGATGTTGCTTCATATACACGAAAACTAGTACAGGCTATAGATACATGGAAATGTATTCATGACCAGAGTTTTTTACACCTTATGCATAATGAGGAAGATACTTGGATATTTGATTTCCGACCGATAGCGATCCATAATATGTTTCGATTAACGGGCCTTGAAGAGTTTATCTATATTGCATGTGATAGTATACAGAGCCTAGACTCATTGATGAAATTAGGAGGTTCTTCCTTCAATGATCTATCTCCTGATGTAGTCTATACAATTCTACAAAGTTTTGTAAATATGAAACTAATGATAGAGGAAGACGGGCTATATCTAAGTTTGGGTGTTCACTTACATAACGATGCACCTCAATTATTCCAATATCAACAAACACGCAATGTGTTATTGCTGCTGGGGCAGATACCGGATTTTCTTGAACTAGCAAGATTAAAAGTCTAACAGAAAATATTATTTAGTAATTACGGTAAATTAATGATAATATCAAGCCGACTCTGATGGGAGGTAATACGCATGACTAACGTCCAACAGGTTTTGGTACGACTTAATACCGATGTAATATTCCGTAACAGTGTTCAACAAAAAGGCATTCTTGCATTAGAGGAATATAATCTTTCGCCTAGCGAAGTAGCAATTATAAGCAACCTAGACCTATCGCAATGGACCGAAATTTCAGCCAATGGTCCAATAACACCTGGTGATGCAGGCGGAACAATACGTGGTATAAGGATATAATCTCCACTTAAAAAATAATGCATTGATGCTAGACTGGATCAATGTAGAGGCGCTGGTAGTCTTGGATCATCCGTTGATTGGATAGATCCAGAACGTCGCTATCAAAAACACCTGCGTTAACGCAGGTGTTTTTTCCCCCCATCATATGTAGCAACTACACCCGCTGCGGAGACAGACTCACAGCATGGTGGCAGGATTCCCCAAGAATATATAGGGCAATTGCGCCACGGCGAATGAGCGGTAGTCGAAATAGTTACCTATCCTATATTCGACATCAGGGTCTTTATTGTAGCCATCGCCAGCCCCTGCAATCTCGATACGTAGGTATAACAAGCATTCTTTGCCGTGCCAGAAACGACCCGACGCATACTGCTCGCTGCATACGAGTATCACTTCATCCACGACACCATTAACCTGATTCATGGTGTGTTGTCACCGCCAATACCCGATCAAAGCGAAAGACCCGCTCTTGCTGCCGTAATTCACACCAGCCACGTACTCCGGTGCTCGTCAGTTCGAGCGGACGAATCGTGCGGGTCGTGATCCGATGCGCTGACGGCGTGTAATAGCGCACCATCAGCGTTTTTCTAGCCTGAATCGCCTGCCGTACAGCCTTGAGAACGACCGAACAGGCGGCGATGACGGCAGGCAGGTCGGGCAGCGTCACAGGCAACGTCAACGGTAACGGGCGATCATGGGCAAGCGCGAGGGCAGGGGTGGTGTAACAGCGGGCGACCACGCGGGCGATCACGCGATGAAGGACGTGAAGAACCATACAGCAAGTTCCCGATGGTTGTCGATGGTCGTGCGCAGGCCCATTTTAGCACAGCAGGATGCGCCCAATTCCATCAATTGCGAGCAGGTGACGCGACCAATCTTATGTTGAGAAAAACCCTCTGCTATAGGCATCGAATCTCCCTCGAAGATTGAAACGGATTCTGTCCACCTAGACGAATGTAGCCGCGTGGTGCTATAGGCATTGAATCTCCCTCGAAGATTGAAACTTTTTGATGTTCCCTATCTGGGCCAACATTGGTGCTATAGGCATTGAATAAATACCCTCAACCTGCTTTGCTGCACACTTGACAGCCGCAACAAAAGCAGGTATATCAGGCTTGACGCTGTAATTTTGTGAGGATCAGTATGCTATGGCTCTTGGAGATTTATCGGCCCAAGTAGAACGAATCCTTAACCTCATCAAGGTATTAACCAGCGATGATCTCTCTGGGCCTCAAATTGTTGAGCGACTCTCGTTATACTATGGTGCAAGCGGCACTCGTCTCGTCCGTGCCGATATCACCATGCTCAACGCTTGGGGCTTTGATATCCAAAGTCAGGGGACACCTCCTCGTTATAAACTCCTCATGAATCCGTTGACCATCGCGTTGGATGATGCCCACGTCGATGCTTTAGCGCTTATCCGTACCATGTTTGGCCCTCAACATCCCCTTTCACCACCCTTTACCCAACTACTCCAGCTGTTAACAACGAGCCTTAATGATGATCAACGTGCACGCTATCATCAGCAACCCGTGGTGCGCCTTGATTTACGCATGGCGACCAGCTATCCTGAGTTGGATCAGCATATTCGTATCCTCCGGTTCGCCATCATGCAACAACGGCAAGTTCAGTTTGCATATCGCTCACTGGATCATCGCCATCACGCACTCCGCCATCTTGTCGATCCCTATGAAATTGAATATCATCAACAGCATCTCTACCTTGTTGGTTATTCCCACCAGAACCGTGGCCTCGTCGATTTCCGGCTTGATCAGATTGTCGGTCAGAGTCTGCAATCGCTTCCTACCCCCATAACCCATGCTGATCGCGATCTCTATCCCTATGTTTTTCGTTATCGACTCGCTGCAAAGCTAGCTCAGCGAGGTATTTCAGAGCGATTTGCGAACCAACAGATCATACAAACCTTTCCCAATGGGGATGTTGAAATCGAGGCCCATGCTCGTTCTCAGTTTTATGCGATCCGAGGGTTACTTCGCTATGCTGATAGTGCTTCTGCGACGGCCCCCACAGAACTTGTTGAAACCCTTAAAGCAACTCTTGAGCGCATGCGTGCTCAATATGAGGATTAATTGTTGATGTAACTACTTGATGCGGAAATGTGGCTTCCGCCTCGAACTGCTAGACTACGATACGTGACGTGAATCTTCGCAGGAGATATTAAATGCAGCTTCGTTTGTTGGCCGTTTACTCTAAGGTAGCTGATCCAACCATGATCCCTCCTACCCTTGCTGCGGCACTTCTGCCAGGTCTGCAACTTTCCCAGCATCAACTCGATACCTACCAAGCACTGTGCGATCCGACGTTTCTGATGGTGATTAATACCGCAATGACGGGCGATGGCAAAAGCCTTGCTGGGCAGTTACCATTGCTGGTTGATAATGCCCATAGTTTGGCCTTATACCCTACCAATGAATTAATTCGTGATCAGTATCAAAGTGTGCTGCATGCCTTTCCTCGTTGGGGGCATTCCCCAACTCGAGCAGCCTTACTTTATGGTGCTCGGCTTGATGAGTTGGCCGATGAGGCGCTGTTTGGTGGGCGAAGTGATCAACTCCTGCAGCTGCTCAAAAATCATTCATTAGTGCTTTCGAATCCCGATATATTTCATAGCATTATGCAATTCAACTATCAGAAAGGCCTCGCGCCTGATTGGATTGCAGGGCCGTTGCGCCAAAATTTCAACCAGCTTATTTTTGATGAATTTCATAGCTTCGATGTTCCCCAAGTTGCGGCGGTTCTGACAGGTCTCCTTTTTTTATATGCCCAACAGGGTACGTATCCACTTAAAACATTATTTCTTTCGGCAACACCTGGCACGACCCTACTTCCGCTGCTGCATCGCGCTGGATTCGAAGGGCAAATCAAAGTTATCGAAGGAACGTATTGCTATGGTGATACGCCTGCTCGCGCAGAATGGAGGCCAATCTTACACGCAACGACACTCCAGCTTATCCCACAACCTGAGGGTGGGATTGAGGGATGGATCGCCAATCAGCTAGAGACAACTCTTTTAGCTTTTTTTCGGCAGCACGGCAAGGGGGCAAAGGCGGCGATCATTGTTAACTCGGTTGCCACGGCTCACCGATTGCACCGCCAAATCGCTGAACCAATGCAGCGTGAACAGCGAACTGTTCGGCTGAACACTGGACTGACTGATCGGCAAGGTCGGGCAGAATCATACGCCGCCGACCTGTTGATTGGTACATCGACGATTGATATTGGCGTAGATTTCCAGATCAACCTGCTGATCTTTGAGGCAGGTGATGCTGCAACGTTTATGCAACGACTTGGCCGTTTAGGGCGACATGATGGCTATACCGATATGCTCGGTCAACGGCATGAATTTACTACTTTCGAGGCCTATGCGCTTGTTCCAGCCTTTGTCTATAGCCGCCTTGCAACAGTTGCGCCTAACGAACCAGTATTTTTGAGTGATAAGGAAGCCCTGCAGCGTGATAGCTTGCGTAACGCGATCGAACAAGCGTTTCCGCCACCAGCACGCTATGATCGCTATCTGGCCGATTGGGGTCGCTTTTTACCCGTCAAAGTGCTTAACGCGCTAGCTCATCCAACCATCAGCGCTGCTTATGCCAATCTATCACAGCAACTCAAGCTGCGCTATCGTACTTTGTTTCAAACCTCAATTGGTGCTGCTGCGAAGGCTGCGAAGGAACAAAGAGGCTTGTTTGACGAAGCTTGTTCATTTCGTGGTGGCAGCCCATTTGATGTTGGTGTTTTTCTGCCTGATCAGGCTGAGCCGTTAACCTACGATTTGCTCTGGTTACTCGCTAATATGCACCTGAAACTATTAAGTCAGGAAGAATTTTGCGCTGAAACCTCGCAGCGCGGATTCAACCCGAAACCGTTTACACGAGACTATCAGATCGCGTTTTTTCAAGCTAGCGACTTTTTCACCCAACGCGAACCGATCACGATTAACCTTGATCGGGCCATGGGGATTGAGTGGACACCGACCGATTATGGCCGAGCCCTGGTTATTCGTGGGGTACGAATCGATTGTGGTGGTTTTGATGAGCTTAATCGCCTCAATCGTCAATTAATTAGTCGCTCATTCGTCTGCTTGATTTATCCTGGCATCCAGCCACGTGATATGCAACAAACGACCTATCTGCCAGGCAACTTCCCGCTCTATCGTTTTGAAGGCAATGGACTGAGTGGCACCATTGCCTTTGGGCGACAGGCATTGATTCTCGATACCGTGTTGCGCTATCGCAAGCCACCATCGCTGATAACAAATGATCCGTTGTTTCTTTAAAGAGGAACTTTCATGAGTGATGAATTTGATGATTATGCTGACAACGACGATGACGATTTAATTGAATATGACCCAGAGTTGGCCCAAGGATCGACCGCGCAGCCAGTGCTGGCTGCTGAACCACTCTTTAGCGGGTTATTGAAACGAGCCATAGCCCAACTTGATCCAACAGATCAGGTTTTGCATGATTTTGCCACCTACGTTGGGCCAGCCCTCTCGCTCTTTCTGGCGCATACCACTGCCAAAGGTGGCGATTTTGTGGCTGAATTACGCGCAAAAGGCATTGGCGAGGAGCGATTAAGCCGTTTTGGTGATGATCAAAGTATGCGGGCACACCTGATGAATGGCTTATTACCCACGGCACGAATCGCCCGTTTGTTTCGACGCTGGGATATTGGGCGGTTTAGCAGCTATTTTGATGACTATGCCTATCGTTTGTTCTGTGCTGGATATACCTTACACGATTGGCTAAAACTCCCTGACGCAGAGGAATATCTTGAGCACTATGGCTTGCGCCACGATACGGTCAATCCTGCAACTGATCTCACCATTGTTGAACAGATCTTCTTGCGGTGGGGAAAACAATTAGGCTTCGAGGCCTTCTTAGCCCCTATTGGCGGACTCGATGCATGTCTGCACGATCTCATTCTGATTGCAAGTAATACACAACGACGTTGGGGAACCATGCGCAATCTGTCCGCCTTAGCGCAGCTTAGCCCTCACACACAACATCAGGTCAGTTTGGCCACCGATCTCAGTACGCTTGCTGATTATCTGGCTTATCTAGGCCGAACGCCAATCGAGGCGGTACAAAATCAAGCCATTGGTCGCCAACTTCAAGAATTGAGCAATGGTGCGGCTCGCCTTACCTATCACCATATTGCCGATGTGCGCGGCGTGATTACTAATCTGATCAACAATGCGGCGCTGGCAGCCTACCATGTTCCTGATGTTCGCGAACCATTGTTATATGCACCAACGGGGGTTGTTTATCTGGAGCGGCAAAAGCGAGCAGTTCCCGCTCCAGATAGTGCTAGTGTGGCAGATCGGACGATCGACCGTATTCGAGCGCTATGTAGCCAACGCCTCAAAACGAATTTAACCGGCTTTCAACGTGATGGCAAAGGGCTAAAGTATCCACCATTCTACGATCTCTTTTTCACACCGAAACAGCTGCCTATGGTTATTGCCTTTGGTGCCTATCGCCAGATAGCCAATAAACCAAACAGCGCTGCTGGCAAACGCTACACCAAAATGCAAGCGAGCGCCATGATTCCAACTGGTGGCTCAGTTGATTTACCCATTGCGACAACGGTCGATATGCTTGCTGAAGGGTGTGCCTTGTTGGAGAAGATTCTGCGCCAGCACCTCCCAGCCATGGATGCCCAACTGTGGCTGCTTGACCAACTTGGCGTTGGTGATATTAACCAGCAGGTGACTGAAATTCCTACGCTGGCCAATACCGGTGGGGTTCCCTATCAGTGGTATTACGCAGTAGGTGTCGTGCATCAGCGCTTGCCAGGCTTAAGCCCTGATGACTGGCGGCTGCGTTTTGAAACCATTGCTCAAGCTGCAAGCCATGATTTACCAGACGAATTGATTGGCGATGGCTGGGGGCAGCTTCGTCGCTATATTACGTCCAGTATCCATTTTGAAGCAACTCCAGCGACGACCGAGACCTTGATTGCTCATGTCACCCATGAACTAGGTCACTATAGGAACGCCCGCAAAAGCAAGGCTGCGAGTGCCGTCTGCTCGTTATGTTCCTCGGCATATAGTGTTTCAGAGCAACGCGAGGCTGCCAGCTTATTTGCGCCAATGGTCTATACCAACAAACAACCGCTCCATGGATCACGAGCAACAAGGAACATCTGCGCAATCTGTGAGATTGAGATGATGCTCCGTCAATTGTTGATGAATCGTTCTGCAAGGGTCGGCAAAGCTTTTGAAGGGCGACGCTTACGCTATCTCTTTTTCTACCCAACGTATTTTTTTACCCCCGAAACTTTGGTCATTTTGCAGGAAATTCAACTCCAGTTGCAACGCATGAGCTTTACCTCTTTGCGTAACGTGTTGCTACGCGAAACGATCAATGGCGAGACGGAACTCAATCTTGGGCTGGAAACCTTTCAGCGACTCGACGATTTGCTGCTCGACCCAACGCTGAAGCAAAGCCCTGATCGTGATTATCTGTTTCGGCTCAACTTTAGCGACCATGATCCGCTTACCTTTGCATTTCTTGGTATTCCACCGCAGAGCCGTGATGCTAAGGATGCTGAGGCGTGGGTGCATCCGGCCTTTTTGGCCTTACTACTGCCCTTATTGCTCGATATTAAAGTGGTTGCCAGTGAAAGCATGCTGCCGCTTTTTAATGAGGCAACCGAACTTCCCGAAACCGTCGCCTTTGATGGTGCGCATGCCTTTGTGGGCTATCTCACCCAGACGAGCCGACTCAATCTTGACCAGCTTGGGCGAGCTTTACAGCGGCTTACAGCGGCGTATTTGGTGCATCTTGATGCAAATGCAAAATCAGGCAGTGGCGGATATGACTATCGCTGGCAAGAAATCCCCGCGCTTGCCCGTAATTTGGAAACTTCGCCGCTCTATGCTTTTGCCTATTTGAAAAAATGGCAGCGCCGCGCCGAACAAAAAGGGATTAGTAGCCAGAAGGCTTCCCTGTATTTGCAATTATTTCGCTATCTCGATCCTGATCCACAAGGAGATTCCACTATGAGTCATGCCCAACATTTGACCCATCTGTATCGGCAATTTTATCGCGCCGAACGGATCAGCAAAAGTAATGCCATTCTCCGGCCAATCGCCATCGCCGCCGATGTGATCTTGAATGCCGATCCACGTTTATTTGCCTTCGATGATGCTGACCCATCGGCCTTGATTGAAGTTGTTCGGGGCAAACTTCAGAGTTTTGTTGAGAATGTCAGCTTGGGTCGGGCTGATGGTCGCTTACCCAAGGGGAGTACGCGCGAAAGCCGTGATGCAGCGATCCAAGCGTTTAGCGACTACTTTGTTCGGGTCATCTTTATGGAGGTATTGTGTGGCAATCGGGCAACTCTGCGCGGCAAACAATTGAATTTATTCAAAAATGCCTGCGAGGTACTCTATATCGACCAATGGCGTAGCGAACACGCCAATGAGCAGGTTGAAGCCAATCAAACCGATGATCAAGCTGTTTAATTGAACCATCGTATGCAATAAGGAGACCCAATGCTTCAGTCAACATTTTTTCACGCCGCCGTGCCACAACGCCCAATGGGCCGCTATGCCCACATTATCCTACTGCGCGAAACCGATTCCTATGCGCTCTTTCAAACTGACGGCGAATTAAATACAGCCCGCGTCGCGGCAGGCCAGCACAACCAACGCATGATTACCCGTTTGACCATGTTTAAGCGTAAGCAAACTACCCCTGAGCGCTTGATTGGGCGTGAATTGCTGCGGAATTATGGCTTTATTAGCGCCGAGCAAGCAACCGACAAACCAACCATCGATACTCAAACGGGGTTGTATCTTGACAAACAAGGTCGGCCAGTCTGCGATTACAATAAACACTTTTGCAAGCAGTGCCCCGATTGTATTAGCTATGGGTTTGCAATTGGCGATAGCGGCTCGGAGAAATCGAAGATCTATAGCGACACTGCCTATAGCTTAACCGCCTATGAATCGAGCCACGAAGCTTTTACCCTGAATGCACCTTATGAAAGCGGCACGATGAGCCGCCAGGGAGAGGTCAGTAGTCGAATTAATGAGCAAGATCATGTACGCCCCCATGTGTTGTTTCCCAGCGTTCTAACCTTCCGCGATCCAACCAGCGCTTTATTCGACTTTATGCTCAACAATGTGCTGCGAACGCGTCGTTATGGTGCCCAGACTACGCGCACTGGCACGATGACCAATCATGTGCTTGGAATTATCTTATGTGACGGTGAGATCTTTTCCAATCTGCTGTTTACCCAAACTTTGCATGATGCGCTTGATGCAATTGGGGCACTCCATCCAGTCGAGCCTGTTGCAACCCAAACAGCACTTGCTACAGCCCAAACGGTTGCCGAATCGTTGCTCCGCGATGATGGAGTTGTGCTCTCGCAGGTGCTTATGGGCGAAGAATTAGCCACAAGCCTCGCCAATTTGCGCAGCCAGACCCGATCAGAGGCTGGAATTGAGGATTTGCTGAAGGCAGCCAATGGTGATAGTCGCACCTATTACGATGCCTACATCAAAAAAGCCAAAGCTGCCAAGGGAAAATAGGAGATTGCTGATGTGGCTCGCAAGATGTCGTTTAACCACCCATGAACCGATCTTTTACGCAACACGCGAGATTGGCCGATTGTATGAAACAGGGCGCTATCTGCATAACTATGCCTTAACCTATGCCCTTGGCTTAGCGCAAAGCCCATTCTTCAATCCAGAACAAATACCACACTACGCTGCTGATCTCAGGCCGCTCAATGCCAAACAGATCTATGTTTCGCCAGCTCAGCCGCTCGCAGTTAGTTTTCAGCTGGCAACCTTTAAATATGGCGAGGAAATCTTGCATGTTGAAATGCAACAAGCAACCAAAAATACACCATCTTTTGGAAAGGTGAAGGAAATCGCGCCCGGCAGCCGCTTCGAATGCTTCGTGCTGAGTGCAATGCCGCTCCCTTTACCGCGTTGGATTCGCCTTGGGAAATGGCATAGCAAGGTGCGACTAGAGGTAGAGCCGTTGGCTGTAGTAGTGGCTAACAAATCATTCGCCTGTCCTGTACCGCTTAATCCATTGGATATCCCAGCGGAGATGCTGCGCACCTTTGACATCATTTCTATGCCACCATCGAGTTTGGTGGCCAATGCCCGGCTTGAGGGCGAATGCTACGATCTTGGGGGTGGTTTAGGCCTACCCAAACATCTGGCCTATGGCATTCCACAACCGGATCTTACCAAAAAGTTGCGCCGCCGTTAAATTACGCTAGCTCCTGAGAGCAGATCGATTCACAGCTGCTCTCAGGTAGTACGATGGAGAAACCAAGTGATTACTGCCCCCGATGTGGTTGCTTGTGTCTTGGATTTGGTCGCCATGAAGAGCAGCCCAATTGAGTATTCCCAAGGTCGGCGTGCCCATGCATTATTTCTCGATATTGTTAAGGCAAGCGATCCTATTTTGGCGACACAACTGCACGCAGATGCGCCATTTAAGCCGTGGACGGTCACCCCACTAACGATCCAAACCAAGCAGATTCAGCACGGTGCGGGTTATCGCCTGCGCGTTGCGTTGTTGCAATCAGGCTTATACCTGCCGTTTGCCCGTACATTTTTAGACCAACCATTACGTGAAATTCGGCTTGATCAAGCGATCTTCACCTTGCGAGCTATCCATACAACCCCTGTCAACAGCCCGTGGGCAGGCGTAAGCACATGGAAAACCCTGATTGATAACGCCCGACCTACCAATGAAATTAGTCTTCATTTTGGCGCACCAACCACATTTGCCCTAAGCGGGAATCAGTGGAGCAAAAACCGTTCTTGGATCTTGCCCGACGGTGAAACCGTCTTTAAATCGTTGTTGAAACGCTGGAATGCCTTTTCGCCACAGCCGATTGATCTGGGCCTTTTAGCAAATGTCGATATTCTGCCAAAACAGTTCGATCTCCATACCGAGATGTTGGTGTTGAAAAATCAACAGGTGGGATTTATGGGCAACGTGACTTACAAACTTGATGGGGCCGAAGCCGATCGGCGTTTGCTTGCGATGCTTGCCGACGCAGCATTATACCTTGGCGTTGGAGCCAAAACCACCCAAGGCATGGGCCTCGTGCGACGGATAATCTAAGGAAGAATAGCCGATGATTAACAGTGATCAAGCGTTCGATTTTATTCCTATTTCCATGCTTAATGCGCTTGCCTATTGCCCACGTCGCTTTGGCTATGAGTATCTTCAGGCAGAGATGCTGGTTAATGAATTTGTTGCCGAGGGCAAAATTCTCCATGGGAGCGTTGATAGCGGCGGTCGTAGTTGGATCGATGCAGGCGTGCAGGAGCGTTCCTTGTATGTTTGGAATAATGATTTGAAAATCGCCGGAATTGTTGACCTTTTGGAGCAGCGTGATGGTCGATTACAACCAATCGAATATAAACGTGGCAAGCTTAATCGTTGGCGCAATGATCATGTGCAACTCTGTGCCCAGGCACTGTGTTTAGAAGCCATGTTCGATAGCCAGATTGATCAAGGGTATCTTTTTTCATGGGCCAATCGTCGCCGCGAAACAGTGGTGTTTGATGTCGAATTGAGAAATTGGACACACGAGAGTATTGCGGCGGCACATCGAATTTCCGCTGGGGGAATCCTACCGCCACCACTGACCCAAAAAGCCAAATGCCGCGACTGTAGCCTGCAAACACTCTGTTTACCAGCCGAGGTATTACTGTTGCAGAGTCGGCAACTTGAGCATTCTCCCACCCATGATTAAGCATAACCAACAGGAGCACGCTCTAATGCAGACCGTATATCTTTCACACCAATACAGCATCGTCAAACTTGAAGGCGAAGCCTTACGCGTAGAAATTCCTGGCGATAAGGCAACCGGAAGCGATCGACGGATGGTTCGCGTGCCATTGAATAGTATCGAACGAGTTGTTGTACAGGGTGAAATAACCCTGACCGCTGCGGCATTGGGAGCGCTGCTTGATCGACGAATTTGTACGCATTTTCTTACATGGAATGGGCGCTCACGCGGTGCGCTTACGCCTGATCCGACCCGTAATGCGGCTATGCGCCTAGCCCAATATCATGCACATACTGATATTGGAAGCCGATTCCGCTTAGCACAGGCGTTTATTGATGGAAAACTACGCAATTTACGAACCCTTGTATTACGAGCCAATCGTTCACGTGAGGATGCCCGCCTGCTCGCAAGTATCCAAGGCCTACGTGAGGCGCATCGAAATCTTCAACGATTACCAATTCCAACCAGTGCTGATCCAACTGATCGGATGCATGGGATGGGCATAATTTTTGGCTGTGAAGGTCAAGGGAGTGCTGCCTATTGGGAATGTTGGCATGCATTGCTGAATGAAGGCTGGCAATGGCGTGGTCGGCGGCGACAACCGCCACCTGATGCCATTAATGCGCTGCTCTCTTACGGCTATGTCATCCTAACCAGTCAGGTTCTCAGTCAACTAGCAGTAATTGGCCTCGATCCCTATATTGGATTTTTGCACCAGCCAGGATTTGGCAAGCCCGCATTAGCCCTTGATTTAATGGAAGAATTTCGGCCACTGATTGTTGACTCGGTGGTGCTCACCATTGTCAACACCCGGGTACTTAACCAAAACGATTTTCGCTATGAATCGGGCAACGTGCGCTTGACCGACGAGGCCAGAAAAACCTTCTTGACCAAATTAGAGGAACGATTTAACACAGAAATTGCCCATCCACACTTTAATTATCGGGCAACCTATCGCCGCTGTATTGAATTACAAGCCCGCTTATTGGCGAAAGCCCTTATGGGTGAAATTCCCGCCTATCCGCCATTTATAGTGAGGTGACGATCGATGGCCGACACAATGTTGTATATTATTGCCTACGATATTCCGCTTGATAAACGACGGACGAAAGTTCATAAGCTGCTCTGTGGCTATGGAAATTGGACGCAATACTCACTGTTTGAATGTTGGCTTACCAAACGACACCTTGTGGAGCTACGAGCCAAACTCAATCAGATTCTAGAGCCACGTGAAGATACGGTGCGGCTCTATCGCGTTTGTGGCGCGTGTGTCGAGCAAGCGATTACAATTGGCAGCCCAAAGCCGCATCAAGCAGTAACGATCATCCTTTAGCTCTGAAAAATATCGAGCAGCAAAGCTCATGGTTGCTTGAGCGTGAGCCGCTCGATCTGCGCATCATGCATTTATTACCCTTTCAAAAGGGCTAAACCACAATTTATAACAAAAATTCTCGAACCAAAGCTACTGCCAAAGGTCAAAACTGCGATAATTATTAGACTTGCTCGATTTTAGTTGCTATTCAGCAGGCTAGAAACTGGTATAATGCAGGGGCTGTTCTAATATCAATGAATCTCCATCGGAGATTGAAACATGTACACGTTGTACAGCCGACAATTGACATCGGTTCTAATATCAATGAATCTCCATCGGAGATTGAAACTTCCAAACAGCGGGGTGGCCGAGCCGCACGTTGGGTTCTAATATCAATGAATCTCCATCGGAGATTGAAACTGATTGAGGAGTTTTGGAAAGGTGATCATTGAGTTCTAATATCAATGAATCTCCATCGGAGATTGAAACTACTGGCACACGAATCTGGCAGGTGTGAACAATTCGGTTCTAATATCAATGAATCTCCATCGGAGATTGAAACGGGCTTCGCTGTCCCGCCGTGAGTGCCGATTCCAAGTTCTAATATCAATGAATCTCCATCGGAGATTGAAACTCGCTCACCGTCTCTACGGTGATAGCGGCTGGCATGGTTCTAATATCAATGAATCTCCATCGGAGATTGAAACCTGTTGGGTACGTGGACGCTCAGTAGCGATTTTCTAGGTTCTAATATCAATGAATCTCCATCGGAGATTGAAACTTGCAGCGGGGGCAAAGCGCCGCATTATCACCTTCCAGTTCTAATATCAATGAATCTCCATCGGAGATTGAAACGCTGTTACGGTGATACCGTCGTTTGCGGTGACTGTTCTAATATCAATGAATCTCCATCGGAGATTGAAACATACTGCCACGGGCGCGACCACCAACATCAATGATAGTTCTAATATCAATGAATCTCCATCGGAGATTGAAACTTCGCCGTTGGTTGTTCTGGTTCCGGTGGTGTTGGGTTCTAATATCAATGAATCGCCATCGGAGATTGAAACTCGCGCATCTTTTGCGACAGGTTGCGGCTGTAGTGTTCTAATATCAATGAATCTCCATCGGAGATTGAAACAAGCGCTGATTTACGAACTACAACCACGTTATATAGTTCTAATATCAATGAATCTCCATCGGAGATTGAAACAGGCTAAGATTGCCTTTGTGCCTACCGCAAATGGGTTCTAATATCAATGAATCTCCATCGGAGATTGAAACTCTTCCTTTGGTTCAACGACCCGCTGCCCTTTGCTATTGTTCTAATATCAATGAATCTCCATCGGAGATTGAAACCGGTACTTGGCGGTACTCAACCAGCAATGTTGGCGGTTCTAATATCAATGAATCTCCATCGGAGATTGAAACAACCCAACTCTAATGCTCGCCGGATCGCAAGCCAAGTTCTAATATCAATGAATCTCCATCGGAGATTGAAACGGGTATCGGATGGGTCGTCGAGGATTCTCACAATGAGTTCTAATATCAATGAATCTCCATCGGAGATTGAAACTTGGCCCTGTGCCTGGTGGTGACATTGGCTACTTGGTTCTAATATCAATGAATCTCCATCGGAGATTGAAACTTGACCTATGAAGCGGCGCAACTGCTCTACGCGCGGGTTCTAATATCAATGAATCTCCATCGGAGATTGAAACATGTTGCCATGGAGCGGAATCCGATGAACATCCATGTTCTAATATCAATGAATCTCCATCGGAGATTGAAACTTTATGTACGCTGACTATTATTGTTCTGAGTGTGAGTTCTAATATCAATGAATCTCCATCGGAGATTGAAACAAGATTTTAGGATGCCGTTTGATTGAAAAGGAATGTTCTAATATCAATGAATCTCCATCGGAGATTGAAACATACCGGAACCGTCAGCGGCCCACCAGAGAGACCGGGTTCTAATATCAATGAATCTCCATCGGAGATTGAAACGCAATATCAACCGCATCGCTAGCATTGCTGTACGGTTCTAATATCAATGAATCTCCATCGGAGATTGAAACATGATGAAGCGTTTTCGTATGATTGTGGTTTCGGTTCTAATATCAATGAATCTCCATCGGAGATTGAAACATCAACTGGCTTGAATCATTGTGTAGCCGCGTCAGGTTCTAATATCAATGAATCTCCATCGGAGATTGAAACTTCAACACCTCGCGCCGTAGGGCACTCATGGATAAGTTCTAATATCAATGAATCTCCATCGGAGATTGAAACATCACCCCGTATGACAAACGCTTCGTTGATGCACTGAGTTCTAATATCAATGAATCTCCATCGGAGATTGAAACATGGCTTAGGCTTGGCTGGTGGCTTTGTTGGCTCAGTTCTAATATCAATGAATCTCCATCGGAGATTGAAACATTCTAATGGCATATCGAGCGGTTACACGTTGGTTCTAATATCAATGAATCTCCATCGGAGATTGAAACACTCGATTGAAACAACCAACCCGCAAACAACGGCCCGGTTCTAATATCAATGAATCTCCATCGGAGATTGAAACCGGATTTTAGCGTGGATACCAATGGGGGATCGCCTGAGTTCTAATATCAATGAATCTCCATCGGAGATTGAAACATCACACGCTATGTGTTGCTCGTATCGCATCGCTCAGTTCTAATATCAATGAATCTCCATCGGAGATTGAAACACATACCCAGTCATTGCACCAAAGGCGATAACTGCGGGTTCTAATATCAATGAATCTCCATCGGAGATTGAAACATGCAGCCCTGAAAGGTCAAGCAGCGGCTAGCCCAGGCGTTCTAATATCAATGAATCTCCATCGGAGATTGAAACTTGCATTCGAGCGTGACGAACTCGGTGTTAATTGAGTTCTAATATCAATGAATCTCCATCGGAGATTGAAACAACTGAACCGCTTTGCATGCAATTCCACGGTGTCGTTCTAATATCAATGAATCTCCATCGGAGATTGAAACTAGATGATCGGCTGTGGCATTAGTCGGCCTCGGTTTGTTCTAATATCAATGAATCTCCATCGGAGATTGAAACCATTGTGGCAGCCGCAACCATGGTGATGGTACTCGGTTCTAATATCAATGAATCTCCATCGGAGATTGAAACACTCCGATTCTTACTTCGATTCTTACTAGGCGATTGTTCTAATATCAATGAATCTCCATCGGAGATTGAAACCGCCGTTTGAATGGGTAAAAAATTATCAACTTGGTTCTAATATCAATGAATCTCCATCGGAGATTGAAACTGTTTGACCGGATACGTTGAACCGTCTGATTTTTTGGTTCTAATATCAATGAATCTCCATCGGAGATTGAAACATTGTGGGCCGTGAATACCTGACCAATGCCCGCGCCAGTTCTAATATCAATGAATCTCCATCGGAGATTGAAACATGGTGATGGTATCGCCTGGCTCAATTTCATCGAGGTTCTAATATCAATGAATCTCCATCGGAGATTGAAACAATCAGATCAACGCTTTCATCGGGGACGTACTCGCGTTCTAATATCAATGAATCTCCATCGGAGATTGAAACTTGCGAAGGTCATGATTTATCGTCCTTTCTTGGTCGTTCTAATATCAATGAATCTCCATCGGAGATTGAAACATTTCATCGCCCTGCACGCGGGCAAAACCTACGAGTTCTAATATCAATGAATCTCCATCGGAGATTGAAACTCATAGCGGGTAATTCCGCGCTTGGTCAGCAAAGGTTCTAATATCAATGAATCTCCATCGGAGATTGAAACTATTGAAACAACGGAGTCACGGCGTAGCCAGGGGCGTTCTAATATCAATGAATCTCCATCGGAGATTGAAACTTTATTCCGGTGCTCGTGCGGGCTGCACTCAAACGGTTCTAATATCAATGAATCTCCATCGGAGATTGAAACAGGCACAGCTTGATCAGCGTTGTAGATCGCCTAGTTCTAATATCAATGAATCTCCATCGGAGATTGAAACTTTTGTACACTGGCACTCAAGGCCGAGGGAATTGCGTTCTAATATCAATGAATCTCCATCGGAGATTGAAACAAGGCAATGCCCGCAACCAGTGCCACGATAACCTTGAGTTCTAATATCAATGAATCTCCATCGGAGATTGAAACAGTCCTTTCAAGAGAAGCCCACGACCATTGTAGGTTCTAATATCAATGAATCTCCATCGGAGATTGAAACCAGGTAGATCGCCAGTAAAATAGCACTTCCCCGTTGGTTCTAATATCAATGAATCTCCATCGGAGATTGAAACCAAAGAACTCGCCGCACTGCAAGAACAGTACCGCAGTTCTAATATCAATGAATCTCCATCGGAGATTGAAACGTGCTAGCGCGGGAATGATCAAGCCCTCAGCCTAAAGTTCTAATATCAATGAATCTCCATCGGAGATTGAAACATCATGGGTTTTCTTGAAAACAATTTCATTCTCTGGTTCTAATATCAATGAATCTCCATCGGAGATTGAAACACTTTTTCGAGCGCCTTCGGACGCTTGACAGCGAAAGTTCTAATATCAATGAATCTCCATCGGAGATTGAAACTTGTGACTTGACTGCATTAAGTAGGCTCTTGAAAGTTCTAATATCAATGAATCTCCATCGGAGATTGAAACTTGAACGTTGCAGTAGCAGCATAGTCACCGAGTAAGCGTTCTAATATCAATGAATCTCCATCGGAGATTGAAACCTTTGGCTGCGCAAGCGAGCGCAGCGGGCACTTAGTTCTAATATCAATGAATCTCCATCGGAGATTGAAACAAGATTGCCAAACGATTTGTACATCGTGCCAATGTTCTAATATCAATGAATCTCCATCGGAGATTGAAACTCGATCTGGCGGGAGGTTAGCTCCACACCATAAAAGGTTCTAATATCAATGAATCTCCATCGGAGATTGAAACATTATGAATCCCCCGTTTGAGAATGGGCAAGATAGTTCTAATATCAATGAATCTCCATCGGAGATTGAAACCATCATTAGACAACATGACCGACGATCAAGCAGCGGTGTTCTAATATCAATGAATCTCCATCGGAGATTGAAACTAATAGTTCGTTGTGCCAGGTACAGCCGTAGTTGGTTCTAATATCAATGAATCTCCATCGGAGATTGAAACAATACCCTGCGGCCTGATAACGGTGCGGTGATTGGTTCTAATATCAATGAATCTCCATCGGAGATTGAAACTTTTTCAGCACGTTGGCCGGAAGATTGGATGTTTGGTTCTAATATCAATGAATCTTCATCGGAGATTGAAACTCAATACCGCCCCCGCCGTTGGGTGCGATATACAGTTCTAATATCAATGAATCTCCATCGGAGATTGAAACTCAAGCCATCCGGCGAAGTCTACGCTTTGGTCGGTTCTAATATCAATGAATCTCCATCAGAGATTGAAACATGGCGAGGTACGTTCAAACTTTACTTATTTGAAGTTCTAATATCAATGAATCTCCCTCGGAGGGCTGGAAGAATTCCTGAGGGGTTTTAACAGGATTTTTCGCTGATCCGCGCCGCCGCTGGCCGATCACCATGCCGCTACGTGGTTTTTTGTTGATACGACCCATGATCTAGGTTCCACCATAACCACCCGCGTCCGAGCGGGTGGTTTTTTATTCTCACTTCACCTGTGGCAACCACACCCGCTGCGGCACAGGCGCAATCTTTAGCACGGTGGCCGGATTCCCCAGCAGCAGCGTTGTGCGCAAGGCATCGGTACAACATTGACCATGCAGCGCCAACTGGAGCACTCCCGCCTCGGTCACCTGCCCCAACGTTGGCCGAGGCAGCGTCATAGCCGCCGTCACCAGTCCATGCTGGAGGTGATCATGGCCGTGGGCGACCCCCAAACCACTCGATCCCCATGAGGCCAGCGCACCGCCGTCAGGATGCAGCACCAGCGTCTCATCGAGCGTGGTTCCGCGTGGACTGGGCTGGTGAAAGGCGCTGGTCAGGCAGGTCAAGGCGAGCAGCAATGGCAGCCGTTCGCCATTGCGCAGATCCCCAACCGCATTCAGATCGAGCAGGCCACGCGGCTCGACCACGGGATCAGTCACCGCCCACTGGTAGGCGTGGCTATGGCCCGTGTACTGCATCAGCACCGCCCCCGCCTGCCAGATCGCCATGACGCGTTCACGCACCACACGGGCATCGGCGACATACCACGTCGGATCAGCGCTCGTGGCCTGTGGATCGTAGTAAGCGCGGTGCAGGGTCATCGTCAGGGGATAGACCGCCTCACTCTGCGCCGCCAACAACGGAAAATCGAGCGCTCCCTCAGCGTTATCGGCAATACTCCCGACCGTGCTTTGCCACGCCCCCCATGGAGCCGCCGCATAGCGCTGCTGTTTGGCGATCAGGGCCGTCACGTCCTCCACGGTTTTGACAGGCCAGCGGCCCACGGGCAGATCGGGCAACAGGTCGGCAAGCGGATCTACTCCGTCCAGTTGGCCATAACAGGACTCGCAGGCGGTTTCGCCCAGCCATAAATCGACCTCGGCCAGATAGGGCGGGAGCAGCGGTGGCTGACCATAGCCCATGACATCACGCGGGTCAGCCGTGCCGTCGCCAACGAGTAGCACGCTGGTGGGTGGGGTGGGCCACGTCGCCGCTGCATACTGGAGGAAGGAGCGCAGTGCATCCGGCGACAGCTGCCCAAAGGCCCATGCTGCATCGAGATCCTCCCGCGCCACCAGCACCGTGGTCGGTGTACGCAGCGGGCTGAGGGCGGGCAGGAAGGCGCGGGGGGCAATGATCACGTCCGCTCCGGCGGTAGGCAGCACGATGGGGATATGGCGGGTAATCCGTGGCGTAGGCAGCGGCGCGTGGCCCACCAGCACATAGCGGCGGTTGGTCAGGCTATCGGCCAGCACGGGCGTGAGTCCGGCAGGCAGGATCACGATCTGCGGCTGCGCTGGCACAGTTACATCGTAGAGCGTTCGCAGTGGAGGGACATCCGACAAGGAATAGCGGGCCGGGGTTGGCCCACTCCAAAACGGCGCGGTTGGCAGGGTCGTCAGGCGCAGCGGGCGGGTCACGGTCATGGTTTCGAGCAGCACACCCGCCGCGCCCATGGCCGGAGCAGGCAGGGTGACGGTGATGGCCGCGCTCGTCGTCACCACCACCGAGGTTTGCCATGCCGCAGTCGCAGGGACGGTGATCGGCACGGTGTTCACCACGAGCGGCATCGGCAGACGGGTGGCGGTGGCTCCGGTCAGAGTCACGGTCATCAGGCCGCTGGCCAATGGCAGCGTTGGGGTCAGGAGCAGCGTGGTTGTCTGCGCATCGCCACCTGCGAGGCTACTCAGGCGGGTGCTAAACGTGTGCCAGCCGCGCATCCCCGCGTGGCGACTCTCAAGCAGCTGCGGGTCGTCCCATTCGTTCGTCATCCAGACGGTATCGGTCAACGGTGCAGTACTGGTCAGGGCAAGGCGCGAGGCCATGGGCGGCGAGGGCGTAACGGCTGCGGTGGTCAGCCAGAGGGTCGAAATACGGTTCCAGCGATCACCAACCGCATTGACATAAAACCGCACTTCGTCATGGGCATCGACCACCGTATCCCCAACCCCACGCCAATCGAGCGGGAGCACCTGCCCGTCATGCTGAAGCTGCACCGTCGCCGGATCGAGCGTTGTGAGGTCAATCCCCGCAGCGGCCAGCATCGCTCCGGTCACCCGCTGCATCCCCGGCTCAGTCACGGTCAGCGTCCATGTCTGGTCAGCAAAGGCCAATGGGTTGGTCGGCGGCACGGGAGCGCCAAACGGCACATGCGGCAGGGTTTGCAAATCGGCAGGGGATGCCACCAGCACGGCATGGTCGAACACGGCGTGCAGCTGCGTCACCTGACGGATCTGGCCGCGTTGCTGGATGGTCGGCTGGACCAGGTACACCCACACGCCATAGCCGCGATAGCTGCCACTGCGCAGCAGGGTCACAGGGCTGGTGGGTAGGTCAGCCAATCGCGCCGGATCAGCCTCAGGCAGCGTCGTCGTGTCCATGGTTAGCGTCAGGGTTGGCGCGGCAGCGCTCAGGCTGCGCACGGCCACGGTCGTGGGCTGGGACGGCATGCCCGCCATCACCACCGTTGAGCCCACTGTGGTCACGGTGAAGGGTGTCGCCACTGCCAACGCGGCACGCGGCACAGCGAGCAGGATAATCAGGATGAGCAGATAGTTACAGACCCGCATCAGGATTCTCCGCAAGTAATTGGATGAGACTGGTGGCCATCGTCTCGGCCTGCATCACCGTGGCCACGCCGACCTTACGCGGATTGACGGCCACTGCTGGGGCAGCGACTGCACCGCCTGTGGGAGCCACTTCCGATGGGGATTCCGCCGCGCCACTGCGTCCGCGTTTGCCCTTGGGCGGGGCATCCTCCTCGACGACATCACGCGGAATACTCAAGGTCAGGCGGGTCAAGGCGGCGAGCGCCAGATCGCGTGGGGTTGCCGCTTTGGCATGGCTCAAGGCCAGCACCCGTGCGGCACGCGGTAACGAACAGGTCGGAGCCAGCAGCTGGGCATGGCGTTCAGCCCGATCCATCTGCATGCGGGCAAGGATGGCCTCCCACAGCGCGGGTGGGGCATCGCGCAAGAGCCGCAGTCGGGTGGCGCGGTCGAACTGGGCCAGTGCCCGCAGCCGTTCGTCAAGGGTATCACGCGGTGGGGGAGCCAGCAGCGTTAGGGCTCGCGCTGTTCCCCCCTGCGGCAGGGCAGGCCAGAGCGGCAGCGGCGTGATCGTGCAGATCGGTTGGCGGAAGCCATTGATCGAGATCGCCGCATAGCCTTCTTCACGGAGGGGAATCCCCGCCCAATCCTGCATCGTCAGCCGCGCATCGGGATACTGCCGTTGCCAGACCGCCGCATCGGGGCCAAAGGCCGACAGGATCAGCCGGGTTTGGACAATCTCCAGCGTCGTGGCCAACATCTCGGCAGGCAGTTGACTGGTGCCTTGGTGCATCAAGACCAGGCCAATCCCAAACGAGCGTAAGCGTTCCAGAATCTTCTGGTAGTTGGCCGGATCGCCGCGCCGCATCGCTTCCTGAAACTCATCGACGACCAGCACCCACGGCTCACGTTCCTCTTCGGGCGTATCCAAGCGACTAAACGCCGCCGCCAGCACGAGGTTAATCAGCACATTGGCCAAAATCCCGCCAGCGGTCGCGCCGATGAGTTCCACGGGCAGTTTGGCCAGCACAATCTTGCGCTGATCCATCACCTGCCGGAAGGGGATCGTCGTGCGGGTCTGGTTGCAGGTGATGCGCACCGTGCGATTGATTAAAAACTGACTCAAGCGCCGCTGGAGGGCGGTCATCGAGGACTTTTGGGTGTCACTGAGTTTCGGAAATTGATAGGTCCAGAACAACACTAAATCCGGATCAGTCACGCGCTCCAACACCGTGGCCCGGTAGGCACTACTGGAAAAGAGCAAATAGAGGTGGGCAATCGTCGGCGTTGGCTCGCCTTCCATCAGGGTCAATGCGCCATAGCGCAAGGCTTCCTGCATCCCCGCCGAGTCGCCCCAATGACTGTCGGTACTGGCGACCAAGGCCTCCAGCAGCTCGACCAAAAAGTCCGGTTCGGTCTCTTTGTTTAAATAGGTGGGGTCGAGCAGGTTCAATCCAAGACAGTGGTCAGGGTCAAGCGGGTCAAAGACAATCACATCATCGAGTCGATCATCGGGGATCATGGTCAAGAGGTCATTGACCAAATCGCCCTTAAAATCAATCACCCCAAAGCCTGCGCCAATCCGCAGCAATTCGCCCAATTGCACCTTGGCCGCGTGGCTCTTACCCGCTCCGGTTGAGGCGGTAATTTGCTGGTGAAAGGTGTAGCTTTTGAGCGGGAAGCCAAGGTAGACCTGCCGTCCATCGGCGGCCACCCCACCCGTGAGCCGCACAATCCGATCTTTCAGGGGGGTGGTCGGATCGAATGCAGGCGGCGGCTCCCCGATGGCTCCGACCAGCAAGGCCGGACTGGGGGGCGCAAAGCGGTTGTTGCGCCAGATCGCCACGGTTAAGTGCCGTCCCGTCGGCAGATGCCAGAGGGCGGTCACTTCGGGCAGACTCAGCACGGGCAGCGTTGGCGCAGGAACCAAGGGCGGCAGCGGCATGGTCAGCCAGCGCACGGCATGACGCTCGCGCAACGCGGGCGTAAGGGTGGTTTGGATGCGGCCATGAGTCCAGGCTTGGCGCATGGAGTCGTGCTGCATGGTATAGCTCTCCAGTGCGCCGAGCAGGATTTGATGCTGGGCGGTGGCGAGTGTGGCGCTCTCGGCCAGCACGACGGTGCGCAGCGCGACGGTCACACATGGCGACTGAAGCTTGGCCAACATCGCGGCAGCGGTCTCTTTGCTGGCACTGGCTTGCTGATCCTTGGCTTCGAACGCTAACCAATCCGCCATGGCCCGATGTTGGCGTTGCCAGCGTTCGGGAACCGCGCCAAGGGTCAGCGATACGCCAATCGCGGTCACGCCTTGCTGGGGGCGCAAGCCCCCAATCAGGGCATCGAGCGGGTCGCCAACCATCGCATCGGCACGGCGCAGCGGATAGATCGCAGGCTGCGCAAGGGTATGGGTCGTCCACTCCAACGCGGGGGCAGGCGTGGCAACCGGATCGGGCTGTTCCAGCAGATCACAGCCGGGCACAAAGCCTTGCCATGCACTAAACACGGGGGCATACAAATCGGGATGCGAGAGCCAGAGACTCCAGGCAATGCCCTGATCGGTGTACCAGAGTTCGAGGGCAATCCGCCGATCAGCCGGAGCATGCGCCACAATTGCTTGCAAGACCCGCACGATCTCGCCCGCCATCGCCGCCTCACGTTGGCCGAGTTGCGCCGCCGTGGCACTATGGGGGTCGGTCGTCATGGGTTTGGGAATGCGCAGGAGATACCAGTGACCGTCCGCCGCAGGCCGTCGCCGCAACCGCAGCCATGCGATGAAGGTCGCCAGCACCCACAGCCCATACCCCAGCAAGAGCCAGCCACTGATCTGATGCATCCGCGTGACCAGGGTGGCCAATGGGGTGAGGCGCGGGCTTTGCAGGTGGCCGAGCAGCCACGGACTCGCGAGCCGCGCCACCACCAGCAGCATCACCCCAATTCCGGCGAGCGTGCGGCCATACACGGCCATGATTAAGCGTCCATGCATACAGCTTCCTCCGCGATTTCCTCATTCGCCTCGTCAGCGCCAATCCCGACCAGTGCCCAGACCTCGGCCTCGGTCACGTCCCGTTTGAGGAGCAATCCCTGACGCGGATGGGTTCCCAAGACCGCTGCTAATCGTTCCGCTGCCAGCGCCACTAGCCGATCCGCCAGACCCCGATCCACGC
>Ga0209460_1000354_pt1 | contig 45844 bp, 43 predicted proteins | sample EBPBio132013_DNA_FD_185868 | JGI IMG/M metagenome (GOLD analysis project Ga0209460, IMG submission 185868) | Wastewater treatment Type I Accumulibacter community from EBPR Bioreactor in Madison, WI, USA - Reactor 2_5/13/2013_ DNA (SPAdes)... | ecosystem: Engineered > Bioreactor > EBPR >... | reverse complement strand
ATCCTGCGGCGGGTATTTGGCGGCCAGCTTTTCGTCAATGTCGATGCCCAACCCCGGCTTGTCGTTCGGGTACAGGTAGCCGTTCCGCAGTTCCGGTGTGCCGGGGAATATCTCGTACATGAACTCCGGGAAGCGGCACCATTCCTGAATGCCAAAGTTGGGTGCCCACAGGTCGAGGTGCAGGTTCGCCGCATGACCCACCGGCGAGGTATCCGCTGGCCCGTGCCACGCCGTCCGCACGCCGTATACCTGCGCGAAGATCGCCGCGTTACGGGCGGGGGTGATGCCGCCCATCTGGCTGATGTGCATCCGAATGAAGTCGATCAACCGCCGTTCGACCAGTGTGCGCCATTCCAGCGGGTTGTTGAACAGTTCGCCCATCGCCAGCGGGGTCGCGCTCTGGTTGCGGATATGGGTGAACCACTCGATGTCCTCCGGCGCGAGCGCGTCCTCAAGGAAGAACAATTTCAGCGGCTCGACCGCTTTGGCGAAGTTCACCGCGTCTATCGGCGAGATGCGTTCGTGGATGTCGTGCAGCAGTTCAACTTCATCACCCACCGTCGCCCGCACATGCTCCAACGCTTTGAGCGCGTTCCGCATATAGGCTTTGGGGTCGTAGTAGGTGCCGTGTACCGCGCCTTCCGGTCGCACGTCCGCTTGGTACTTGCCACCGTAGCCGCCGTTCTGCACGCGGATATAGCGGTAGCCCTGTTCCATGAACTTCTGTACGCTCTCGGTAATTTCCTCGATACTGTTGCCGTCCGCATGGCTGTAAACAGCAGCGGCCTCACGGCACTTCCCGCCCAGCAGTTGGTAAACCGGCATGTTCGCCAGCTTGCCCTTGATGTCCCACAGTGCCATGTCGATGCCGGAGATAGCGTTATTCAGCACTGGCCCGTTGCGCCAGTAACCGTTGACCATCGACATATTAAATATGTCTTCGCTCCGCATCACATCCTTGCCGATGACGTACGGAATGACGTGGTGTTCCAATGCCGCGACGACCGCGTGAAACCGCTGGGTGAAGGTCGCGCAGCCGAGGCCGTATAAACCCGGCTCGGAGGTAATCACCTTGACGATCACCAACCGCTGCATCGCGTACGGCTGCGTTGCAATCACCTTTACATCTTGTATCGTAATTGTGTTCATGAAAATTCCTTCAAACAAAAAATAATACAACCAACTGACCTATTTCAAACGAGCCACTCGGCCTATTTATACGTAAGAAATGCACCTTGAGAGTATAGTGAAATCCGTCCGCACCAACAACATGCCTGACGAGTGGACTTACGCATTTACATCGTTGTTGCCTCACCACCTCCGCCCTATAATCAGCCCATCCGCTTAAAGGGTAGGCTGAGGTGCGCGTTGAAAATACCGGTGATAGTGGTGCGGTGTCTATTGTGCGCGGTCATCCTGCTGCCGCTGGTGCCTATCCTTGCCCAAACGCCCACGCCGAACCCTGATACGCTGCTCGAAGACTGTACCCGCAGCCTGCCGCCCGACCGTCCGATGCCCACCGGCGCGGATGCGCCCCGCATCAAAATCGTCGCGCCGACCACGCAAACCGTCATCACCAGCGACCAACCGACGCTGGGGGATGTCAACTTTACGGTTGAAACGGTGAATTGGGAACTGCCGGGGTACTATACCGAGGAAGCCGCGCGTCACTGGCACCTGTGGCTGAATGACGGCGTGTGGGGCATGTTTTACGGGAACACTGCCCTCAGTGGCATCCCCTACGGCACATGGCGCATCTGTGCCAGTCTCGGCGATACCCAACACCTCGACATTGGTATGCCGGATGCCATCCTGCTCACCGTCCAGCGCGTTGACGACCAAACGGTTATCACCACCCAGCCCGCCGCGCCCTCATCAGCCCTAACTACCACTGATCCCACACTACTATGGGGTATTGTCGCCGCTGGCCTGTTCATCGCCGTTGGTGGTTACGTCATCGGTCGGCGGGTGCGTACAAGGTAATTTGCAAACAGGCGCATCCCCCCGATAGAATGCGCCTGTGCAGTACACCCTTACCCGTGCGCCGGTTCGCTCATCGTCAGCTTGGCCTTACGCACTTCTTCCGGCAGGTGCGCTTGATTATCCAATGACTGCTGAAGGTGAACCATGCGCTCTGGCGAGGCGCTGTTCAGCATCCGTTCGCCGTAAACCGACTCGATCCAGAAGCGTGCCGCACCGCTGATGATGCCTTTCAAATAACCAATGTCGTCCGGTTGGTAGTGGGCGGTGGCGTTAATGGTGAACATCCGCCGCTGGTTGTCGCCGCCCCACGCGCTGTGTTTGGTGGCGAAGTTAAACACCACCACATCGCCGGGGTTGGTTTCGAGCGGGATCGCCGGAATTTCCGCGCCGCTGATCCCCCACACGTCCTGTGACTTCCGCACCTGCTTTTCTAACCCTTCGGCATACGGTTCGCCGAAGCGGTGGCTGCCGGGAATCACTCGCAGCGCACCGCTGGAGCGCGTCAACGGGTCAAGGTAAAAGGCCATTTTGTAATACTTCAGCCGCGGCGTACCAATCGCATCGCTCGCCCAATCGAGATCCGAATGCCAGTTGGTATCGCCCACATAAAAGTTACCGTCGCTGCCGATGTAGTTAAAGTCGTCGCCGAGCAGGCTGCTAAAGATGCCGTTCACGCGCGGGTCATCCAGCAATCCCGACAGGTATTCGCTCTGGTCAATGAAGGGGACGATGACCGACCGCATTTTGCCGGAATGGGGTTTACCATCCATCCCGCCGCCGCGTTCCGTCCACACCGCTTCGAACGCATTCTGGATCGCCACGATTTTGTCGTTGAGCAAACCGGGGAAGCTCAGGTAGCCGAAGGTATCCATAAAGGCCAACTGCTGGGGCGTTAAGTTTAATTTGTCCATTGTCCGGTGATCCTTATGAAAATTATTGAGAATAACCTGTGTCTAATCGAACCGTGAGATGTACTATTTTTGAGGCGACGATGATGGTGATGCGGTTGAACTCGCTTTCAGTTGATGAGCGCCAATGGCGAGTGTAACGCAAACCTTCTACGGTTGAAAGCCACGCAAACACAGCACAGCCTCAAACCCTCTCAAAGCACACGAGGGTTTTATAATAGAGTTATCGGACACAAAGCAGAAGGATGACAACCGATGAACGATACTGAACTCAGCCGCTATATCACCGATAACTTCGCAGGTGTTGATGTGGTTGTCTCGTCAGGCGACAGCTTTTTCTTCTACAACCCCGACCCGAACATCCCGCCGGATCATATGTTCCCGTGGGCAACCCTTGTGACCAGCGACCACAACGACCCGTTCTCGGATCTCAACCGCCCATCGGTTTACCGGTTGAACATCGGGGTTAGCAAGGCCACCGTTCAGTCGCTGTTCGGCGAACTCAAGCCCGCTTCGAAGGACGAAAGTGCCGACCAACCGGTGTTCAGTGGCTTCGACTACACGGCGTTGGATCAGCTCATGCCGCATCCCGTCTATGGCAAGATGCATTGGGTCTCGGTGCTAAACCCCAGCGATGCAACGCTCGAAACCACTGTCCGCCCCCTGCTGGATGAAGCCTATGCGACAGCCGTCAGCAAGTTCAGCAAAACCCACTCAACTGCGCCGCGCTGCTGACCACAAACAACGCCTTTTCGTAGGGACGCGATACATCGCGTCCGCGCCATCTCACCGGCAATCTTCTCGTCGGGGCGCATCACCGTGCATAGGCATTAAGCTAAGGAATTTTCAGGAACAAAATCACTCAATAATGAGGCTCGCTGTCGAATTTTGGAGCGCCTTGAGTGCGCTTGTCCGGCTGGTAGCAGGATGGCTTTAGCCTCATACGGCGCAAACAGTCAACTCGTTCCCTGAATATCCTCGTCAAAATAGCATAGCTTAATGCCTATGCACACTCGTGCGCCCACCTTACCCTGTATCTGCCCGACCACATGCCAACCTGTTTCTAACCCTACCCAAACCAGACTTAACGATAAAAATCCATATCACAGCATAAAATGAAAGATAGAGATTTATATCCGTAAGACGGCTTCGCTTAAGAGGGTCTATGATGTTCATTTTGAAACGCTGCTCGCTAATCTTCCTCGTGCTGTTCGCCACCCTCGGTGCGGCCGCTTTGCCCGCCCTAGCCGACTGCCCCGATGGCACAGCCGGCGACGACATCATCAACTGTGATATAACAGACCCGAACAAAATTGTGAGGGGTGATGCAGGGGCAGATGTCATCACCATTGAAGCGGGTGCGACGGTGGATATTGTCGGCGGCGATGCGACCTACACTTCGACTCCTCCCAACGGTTCAACGAAACAATCTAATGATACGATCATCAATAATGGTACGGTCATCAGTTTTATTGCGGGTGATTACGCTGATAATTTCGATGATATCGGCGGCGATGATACCATTATCAATAACGGCACAACTGGCGATATATATGCTGATAACTCAGGTATATTCGGCAAAGGTGGTGATGACACCGTCGTCAATAATGGAGAGGTAACGGTTTCCATTTGGGGCGACCGTGAAACGAATAAAGGAAATGACACCATTACCAACAACGGTGTGGTTGGAGACAGCATTTACGGTGATGGGCTTGAAAATGGAGGCACGACCGGTAATGATACCATTACCAATAACGGTAACGTTGGCGGCGACATCACAGGTGGTGGTGGTAACGACACGATTATCAACAATGGTGTGGTGGATGGCAGCATTGATGGGCATATTCCTGTAACAATCGATGAAAGTGATGACGATACCATCATCAACGCAGGAAGTGTCGGCGGGGATATAAAAGGTGGGATTGGCAACGATACCATCACCCTCGTCGTTGGTTCGTCTGTTGGCGGCACCGTTTCCGGCGGCTCAGGTACGGATACGCTGATCTTCTCCGGCACCACCAGCGATCAGGCCGGTTTTGACCAGATTCAATCTTTCCTTAATTGCAGCCCGTGTTCCGGCACCGTCACCCTCAACGGTCAGACCTACACCTTCAATAGCTTCGAGGCGCTGCAAAATCTACTGATACTGCTCATCGAAAGCGGCGCGACAAATATCGACATTAACTTCGCCCAGCGCATCAATCGGGGCGAAAATGGTGCGCCGCTGGCACTTTACTGCAATGCCGACAGCATCACCCTTGTCGATATTGGCGCGGGTGGCGTAGGCAGCGATGAACTGCACTTCTCATTGGGTGCGCTGCCGCCCGTCGCCAGCGAACCGATTGTGTTGGCCTCATCCAACGGCAACCAACTCCTGCTCCAACCCGATGGTACGCTGCTCGTGGTCGGCCCTTCGCTCGACGGCACAAAGACCTATACCTTAGCCTTCACAACTGACTGTGCGCCGCTCGGTGCAGGTGTCGAAAGCTAATACCGGGTACGTGCTACCCTAGCGCAGATTTAGGGCAGAGAGGTCTTTAATAGGTCGATTTCTGATGTAGGGCGCAAGCCTTGCGCCCTTCACCGACCCCAAACAACAGCTTTTGTAGGGGAGGAGCTTGAGATCCTCCCGTTTTCCGTCTTGTTCCCCTCTGCCATAAAATAGCGAGACTGATGGTGGAGTGAGCCTGCGAACGTACCATCATGGGGGTGAGGTCGAATTTACCCTCCACCACTTAATGTAGTCCTACCTGAATTGAATGTATTGAACTAACCACTTAAAACTTCTGACTTAAAACTGCTTTTGCAGCAACCCCTTACCACTTTTGCTGCAAAAAATCGCCTTAGTCTGAATTTGCCTTTAGCTAATGACTGTTCAGTGTCAATATTATCGAGATTCTTGAATCAAAATCTTGGCGTTCTTGGCGACTTGGCGGTTAATCTCTTCTTAAAACTTGCCACTTGAACCTTAAAACTACCAACTACTTCTCCGTCATCTCGCGTAGGATCTTCGACCGCATCTGGTCGTACTCGTCGTAGGTAATCGTGCCGGCCTGTCGCGCGTTCTCAATCTGCTGAAGGCGCTCGTTCAACGTCATCCGGTTGTTGAGGAAGTTCACGCCCAACGGGTTGCTCTGCGTAATAATCTTGGAAGTCTTATTCCGAATCGAGTAAATCACCAGCGCCAGCTCGGAAACCATACTCAACACGAAGCTCACCGCCGCGCCGCCCACACCGATGGTCAGCCACTTTTCAGTCACATCCGTGCCTGTTTCGAGGCGCGAATTTACGCAGTACGGGGTCATCGGAAACCCCAACGCCTCAATTAACGGATGCTCGTTCGGCTCGTTTCTGGGCTGAAAGTCTTCGCCGGGCGAGCATAAAACCGCCCCCAGAATACTGTTCACATTCCGGTCACGGGCAAACTCCGGCATCGTTGGAAGGATGAGTATGCCTAAACAAAGCACCCATAAGGCGTTCAGTAAAATCGTGATAAGTAGTCGTCCGAACATAAATCGCTGCCCCCTTCAATCCTTGCCCCCATTGAACACCGAAACCCGCCCGCTGGCAACTAAAAAGGCGTATCTCTCGACACGCCTTCAAATGGCTTCGGATGTTTAGTTAACTTGCGCGTGTACGTACCGTCAAAATGTGGTCAGCCCGCAAGACTTCAATCGCCGAAAGAGGTACTGTTACCACGCTAATGCTTTCTCCAACCGCGTTGAAGACCTCAAGCACCGCACCTGTCTCACCATCTTTAATAGGGGCATGGTCAATATACATAGCGGTGTCGCCCCGTTTAAGGTTCGCTTCTGGCACATCACGAACGAGCGCCACACGGGTATACAGTTCAGGATGCATTATTTTTTGCCCTCCACGGCTTCAATGTCACGAAGCGAAAGATGCCGTCTTCTTCACTTCGTATCATCCAAATCGTGACAACCAACAAGTTGTGATTATTGACCCCATGAAGTGTGCCTTCAACACGATAAAAATCACCATATTGGTTCTGATTGTCGAGTATGGCCTCGTATTCTGAGATCAATTCTCGAATAGCTGCCTCAAGTGTGTCTGGATTAGCCTGTGTAAAACCACCTTGGCCTAAAAATATTGATTTGTCGCTGTCTTGGCGAAAAACCAAGAGATACTGCGTCAGTTTTTCACGAGAAATCAAAGCATCGCTTGGTATTTTCATAATAGCAGTCTACTAGCCAGCTTGTCTATCTTATCTACGCTGCCCATTGAACACCGAAACCCGCCCGCTGGCAACTAAAAAGGCGCATCTCTCGACACGCCTTCAAAGTTTCTTGTCTTGGTATTGGACTCAGTACTGAGTACTCAGCACTCAGTACTTACTTCGCGAAATCCACCGCCCGCGTTTCGCGGATCACCTGTACCTTAATCTGACCGGGGTACTGCATACTCTCCTCGATTTTACGGGCGATGTCCCGCGCCAGTTGCAGGGACGAGTAATCGTCCACCACGTCCGGTCGCACGATGATACGCACCTCGCGTCCGGCCTGCAGGGCATAGCTCTGTTCCACGCCCTCAAAACTGTTCGCGATGTCTTCCAGCATCTTGACTCGCTTGATGTAGGTTTCCATGCTCTCGCGCCGTGCGCCCGGTCGTGCGCCGGAAATCGCGTCCGCCGCCTCAACGATGTACGACTCGACGTACTCCTGCTCGACTTCATGATGGTGGCTCGCGATGGCGTTCACAATGCGAGCGTTCACACCATACCGTTTAGCGAAGTCCGCGCCGATCAGCGCGTGTGTCCCTTCAACCTCGTGGTCAAGCGCCTTGCCGAGATCATGGAGCAAACCGCCGGCCTTCGCGATCTGTACATCTGCCCCCAACTCCGCCGCGATCATGCCCGCGATGTGCGAGGTTTCAATCGAGTGCGCGTGCTGGTTCTGCCCGTAGCTGGTGCGGAACTTCAACCGCCCCAACAGCTTGATAATTTCAGGGTGCAAACCGGGGATACCGGCCTCATACGCCGCCCGTTCGCCTTCTTCGCGGATGCTGTTTTCGACCTCGACCTTCGAATCCTCGACCAACTGCTCGATACGCGCCGGATGGATACGTCCATCCACCACCAGCTTCGCCAGCGCACGCTTGGCAACCTCGCGCCGTACGGGGTCAAAGCTGCTGATCGTCACCGCTTCCGGTGTGTCATCAACCACCACATCAACACCCGTAGCGATTTCAAACGCGCGAATGTTACGCCCCGCACGCCCGATGATACGCCCCTTCATTTCGTCGCTCGGTAGTTGAACCACGCTCACCGAAATTTCGCTAACGTGTTCCGAGGCAAGGCGCTGTACCGCCAGCGCGATCACGTCACGGGCGCGGTTGTCGGCTTCCTCGCGGGCTTCCGCTTCCACCTGTCGGATCGTGCGTGCCATATCGCTGCGGGCATCTCGCTCGACTGCTGTGAGTAGTTCCTTTTTGGCCTCGTCGGTCGTCATCTGGGCGATGCGCTGGAGTTCGGCGGTACGCTGTTCTTCCAGCTTGGTCAGGTCGCTCTGCTGCTTATCAAGTCGGCTCTGGCGCTTGTTCAGGTTCTGCTCGCGCTGTTCCAGCCGTTCGCGGGCGTTATCGACTTCTTCACGCCGCTTTTGCATCCGTTCGTCTTCTTTATCAAGGTCACGCCGCCGCCGGAGTGACGCTTGTTCGCTTTCATCCACGATCTGCCGTGCTTTCGTCTCGGCAGTTTTAATCAGATTGTCGCCTTCGCCTTTCGCCTTGTCGGTAATCGTTCGCGCCTCGGCTTCCGCCATGTCACGCCGGTTCTTGCCTTGTGAATTCTGGTAAGACCTCAGGCCATAAAAGCCTGCTCCTAATCCGACTGCCAGCCCAACAACAAGGGCGACAATCACGCCTAGAGCTTCCATAACAGTTAATCCTCATGTAAGTCGTTTTCTCGGTTAAAGTAGTCGGGGTCGTCGCTTTCCAAAGTGTCAATCAAGCGTGCAACGACATCCTGAGTAGTGCTGTAGCCAAAGCCCCGACGTTGTAAAAAGGTACTTATTTTTGTTTTGAACTCGCGCTCGGTCCGGTTACGGAGTTTCCGTAACTGCGTGGTCGCCGCTTGGTATGCCAAATCACTCTCGCTCTGGTCGCCCAACGTTTCGCTGATGAGCGCATCGGACACCCCCTTTTGGCGGAGTTCTTGCCGTAAGGCACGGTGACTCAGGGGTTTGAATTGGTTGCGGTTATCGACCCAGTAGCGGGCGAACGCCGCGTCATCCAAATACCCCAGCCCTTGCAAGCGTTGAACAGCCACTTCGATGACATCTTCCGGCACGTCCTTGTCTTTCAAGTTACGCCGGATTTCCTGTTCGCTGCGCGGGCGGTAGCTCAAAAAGTGCGCGGCGGTATTCACGGCTTGGACAATCGCGTCATCATTACGCAGTGTCGCGATCTCCGCCTCTGCCAGTACCTGCCCCTTCCGCAGCCGTGCGGCATCCAGCAGGTTCAGCCCGAAGGCGAATTCCCCGTCGATGAAAACGTTGACTCGTTCTTTATCGCGCTTTTGTATTTCCAGCGCGGTAATAACACCGTTTCCCACGCGCCAGTTCCTTTAAAACAAACAGCCGTCGCTGTCGGAATGCAGCCACGGCTGTGCAAGTGAAGCAGTTGAGAACGTAAATTGTCGCGCCTGAAAGCGGTGCGCCGGTTTAGATCAAATGAATCGGCCTCTTCATGGGAGGTTTCAATCCCGATTCTCCGGTTTGGGTGGGCTTATGTCCCGTGCAGAGCATTTACGAATACGCATGTTCTCGTTAATGTTGACGGCTACAAGAGCCGGAATACCATGTTTTCAGCGACATTTTACATCCGCCCAAACGGGGCGGGTTGGGTTGCTTGATAGATCGTTCTACAACGTCAGCCGTGGGGTTCAGAAATGTACAACACCACATGCGTATATTATGCACAATTTAAGGCTTTTGCACAACAGACGATTCCGATACGGTATTTTGTCGACAATTACAATATCAAATCACACGCCTGTTTACTCCGCCTTCTTCAATGGATGGCCTGCCACATCCACAAACCGCAGTTTCGGCTGGTCTTTGATCGTGTAGTTTAACTGCCACGGCGTATTGAACAGCACCACCCACTTCTGGTCAAAGTCGAGCGTTTTCAGGCTTTCCATCGGCCAGCGCACGCTGCGGATCAGGTCGTCGTCGCCTTCAATCCACGCCGCCACCGTATAGGGTAGCTGCTCAATGCGCGTTTCGACGTTGTATTCCGCCTGCATACGTGACACCACGACCTCGAATTGCAGTTCACCCACCGCGCACAGGATCGGTTCGCGCCGCGAGGAGTCCACCGCGTACAGCACCTGCACCACGCCTTCTTCGCGCAGTTGGGCCACGCCTTTGTTGAACTGCTTGTACTTCTCGGTCGACATATTCCGCAGCGTCGCGAACACTTCCGGTTGGAAGGGTGGTATCGGCGCGAACTGGAACGTGTCGCCTTCGCACAGCGTATCCCCGATGCGGAAGATACCGGGGTTACTCAGGCCGATCACATCGCCGGGGAAGGCTTCGTCCACCGTTTCGCGGTCACGGGCGAACAGGCGGTGCGGGCGTGTCATCCGCACCTTGCGCCCGGAACGCGGGTGGGTGACGTTCATATCCTTCTCGAAGCGCCCCGAACACACGCGCAGGAACGCGAGGCTGTCGCGGTGCTGCGGGTCCATATTGGCCTGAATCTTGAAGATGATACCGCTGAATGTGTTATCGGTCGGCTCGACCAACCCCTCGCTGCTTTCACGCGGGCGCGGCGGGGGCGCAAGCCGGATGAGCGCCTCAAGGAACGGCTCGACACCGAAGTTATTCAACGCACTGCCAAAGAACACAGGTGTCAGCGTGCCGCCGAGAAAGTTGTCGCGGTCAAACGGTGCGCCCGCGCCAGCCAGCAGTTCCGCGTCGTCTTTGAGCTGCTGGTAAGGGCGCGTGCCAATCGTCGTTTCCAGTACGTTGTCGTACAGGTCAGTCACCTTGACCGGCGCACGCGATTTACCGCGCACGGTACGCTCGAACAGCAGCACTTGGTCATGCTTGAGGTCGTAAACCCCTTGGAAACTGCTGCCGGTGCCAATCGGCCAGTTCATCGGCGCGACCTGCAAGTTCAGCACACGCTCGATTTCGTCCAGCAGTTCGAACGGGTCGCGGCCTTCGTGGTCGAGCTTGTTGATGAACGTCAAAATGGGCAGGTTGCGCTGGCGGCAGACTTCGAACAACTTCTTGGTTTGCGGCTCGATACCTTTAGCGCTGTCCAGCACCATGATCGCGCTGTCCGCTGCCATCAGCGTCCGGTAAGTGTCCTCGCTGAAGTCACGGTGGCCGGGGGTATCGAGCAGGTTGAAGATGCAGTTCTCGTACTCGAATTGCAGCACGGTGGAGGTGATCGAAATCCCGCGCTGTTGTTCCATCGCCATCCAGTCGGATGTCGCGCTGCGCTGGTTTTTGCTGGCGCGTACGGAACCGGCTTGGTTGACGGCACCGGCGTACAGCAGCAGCTTTTCGGTCAGCGTGGTTTTACCCGCGTCCGGGTGCGAAATAATCGCGAAGGTGCGACGGCGCTCGACTTCGTGGCGCAGTTGAACCGGTGATGTATGGGTTGTTTGGAGCATTAATGACTATTCCTCTGGCTTGTTACGGATACGGAAAGGCTGAAGCACGGATTCCTGTTTCGTCAGGGCGTACACGTCACAAGTTCAAACTCAAACCGCGCTCACAGGCAGTTCCTTATCTCCTAACAGGGTCGCAGATGAACGGTTCATCGTTGGGTTTGTAGGCTTCTGAATGAAGTGGATAGGCGCGTTAACCACGCACCTATACCTATAAATTATAACAATTTCCGCATGTGATTTGTAGATGGAATCACCACAAACCAATCCTGTCTGCCGAACCTCTCAATTGGTGTTAAACTACACACGCCGAACGATAATTACTTTTAAATAGGAAGTGGAAAATATGGAATTAACAGCATTGCCCTTTTCCAAAGCTGGCGAAATGACGGAGATGGATCAGTTCATCTTCGAGTGTTTCGGTTTCATTGTTATTGAGGATGTGTTGAACGAAACCGAATGTGACGAAGTGTTAGAAGCCGCCAAGCGCGTCCATGCCGGGCAGCCCAAAGAGAAACTGCTGCAAATCGGCAAGGGCTTCGAACACGAACCGGCGATTGAGCGCCTGATCGACCACCCCGCCGTGCTGCCGAAGGTGCGCGGCCTGTATGGTGATAATTTCGTGCTGCAAGCCGCATGGTGTACCGTGCAGCCTGCGGGCAGTCAATCGGTCGGCTGGCATCAGGACGGTTCGTCGGCCTACGACTTCAAAAAGCTCGCTTACCCCGTGCCGCTGGTGCAGCTTCGCGCCAGCTACCACCTCACCGACCAGTCGCAGCCCTTCATGGGCAACATGATGCTTGTACCCGGCAGCCACCGCAGCAAGATTGATCTGCCGCCCTCGGTACGCAAGGAAGTCTATGCCTGTGCCGTTCAGCAAATCCTGCTGGCGCGGCGTGGCAGCGTCCTGCTGTTCCATAACGGGGTGTGGCACTCGCCCATGCCCAACAACATGACGTGGGATCGCTACAACATGCACTTCATCTACAGCCCGCCGTGGCTGCGCCGTTCCGACCGCGACAGCACCGACAGCGAATTCTTGGAAAACACCACGCCGCTCCGCCGTGCGCTCATGGGTGATTATGCCCGTCCCGATGTGCCGTTCGCGGGTGGCTTCCCGAAGATCCCGTTCGAAAACGGCGAGCATTCGTAAGCCAACAAGTAGCCAATCCCCGTATTGTTCCCCTCGCCATTTATGAAGAGGGCTGCGAGCGTCGTTAGCGAGTGTGGGGTGAGGTTAAGATAAATGTTCTGTAGGGGAGGGTCTGTGATCCTCCCATTTCCCCATCTGTCATATCCCCCTATCCTTAGAGGCCAACCATGACCTTAACCGTTCAACCCGCCGCCGAACTGCCGCTGCTAACCCTATGCGAACTGATTAATAGTTCGTTTAAGGGCTATGTGGCGGGTGATTTTCACTTCACGCTGCCTACCTTGACCGGTTTTATGACACCCGCCGATGTCAATTTGTCGCGCAGCTTGGTTGCCCTGCAAGAGGGTGAACCCGCCGGTATCGCCATGCTGGCACGGCGCGGTTGGACGGTGCGTATCGCCTTAATGGGTGTGGCTGAGGGTTTCCAGAATCAAGGCGTTGGGCGCTGGCTGCTGGGGCAGGTCATTGACGCGGCAAAGGCCGTCGGTGACAAGTCGCTGGTGCTGGAAGTCATCGAGCAAAACCCGCGTGCCGTTCACCTGTACGAGTCCTGCGGCTTCACGAAAGCGCAGCGTTTGATGGGCTTTGATTATAAGACGAGCGGTGAGGGGCAGCCGATTGCTGGTACACCGCACGACCGTATCGACATTCTCGAAGTGGCACGTCATGTCGCCGCGTGGGAATCGCCGGATTTGCCGTGGCAGTTCAGCGGCATCACACTGGCGAAGTCCGGCCCGCCCTCGGTGGCCTATCACGTCGATGGCTGCTATGCGGTCTGCTCCAATCCCGAAGCCGAAACGATCACACTGCAAGGGCTAGCCGTCCCGCCCGAACGCCAGCGCAAAGGTGTGGCGACCCGGTTAGTTGCGGATTTGGTCGTCGCCCACCCCGGCAAGCACTGGCGCGTCCCGCCCATCTGCCCCGAAAAATACGCCCCGATTTTCCTGAACAACGGTTTCTCCCCCAACCCCCTCACCCAGTTCCAGATGGAACTACGCCTTTAACCCCATCTAAACAAAACACCCGCCATCTATTGATAACGGGTGTTTGCTTGTACGGGTTTGTATTGCTCCCTCGCCATTTATGGAGAGGGGCCGGGGGTGAGGTTTCTTTACGCCCCCTGCGTCGCCGCCCCGTGCGCGTGTTCTTCCTCATGCTCGTGGTGGTCGCCCGAATGCTCGAACGTCACCTTGAAGCCGGGCGGTAGGGGCAGCGTATCCACATCCACCTGCTTGATATTCAGCGCCGCGTTATCCACCTCCATCATCGCGTCCCGCAGGAAGCGGTCGGTGGACATATGCAGCATACTGTAGGGGAAGCGCGTCCGCAGCGCCCCGATGTACACGTCGAAATGCACTTCCGGGTAATGTTCGCGCATATCCTCAAGGATGCTGGCGACACTGTGGTACAGGTCACGGTATTGGTCTTCGATGATCTGCATCGTGCCTTCTTCCCAGCCGTTGGCCTCGATGATCTCATTCGCGCGTTTGGCGAAGGCTTTCCCACGCTTGGGGTCAACGTCGATGTGGATGATCCGCATCGGCAGCCCGCGCTTGAGGATACTTTCCACCACCGCCACCGACAGCTTCGACCACGTATCACAGAAATAAATCGCGACATCCTTATGCACCGCCGGATTAAATACAACCGGCTTGCGGTCAAAGATCGGCGTGTCGTCGAGGTGTAAACGTGCTGCCGTTTCCTTGTAGTGACGGTGGATGCGGAAGAACACCCACACCAGCGTCGGGATCAGCAGCACGATAAACCACGCGCCGCTCGTAAACTTGGTGATGATGAACACGATCATGACCACGAAGGTTGCCACCGCGCCGACGGTTGAGGTCGCCAGCTTAATCTTCCAGTTCGGGTCATAGACAATCTTGGTTTCCAAACCCCACGCGAACTCATCCGGCTTGAGTTGCCCCGACCGCCAGAAGCGCCGCACCATACCCGTTTGGCTGATGGTGAAGCCGAGGAACACCCCAATCGCGTACAGCGGGATCAGGTTCGTTACAATCGCGCCGGTGATGACCACCAGTACAATCGCGCTGAACGACAGCGTGAGTACACCCCATGTAAACACCAGCCGCCGACCCCGATACGTCAACTGACGTGGCAGGAAGCCGTCACCGCTGGCGAGCGCTGCCAACTGCGGGAAGTCCGCGAACGGCGTGTTGGCCGCCATGAACAGCACCGCGAACGCGCCCGCCATCGTCAGCACGTAAGCAATATGCCCGATACCCTGATCAGTGTAGATCGTCCGCGCCAACTGGCTGATAATCGTTTCCTCGTGCGAAGGCACTGCTTGAATAGCGTTCGCCAGCACCGTAATACTGATGAAGAAGCTGATCAAGATCGTTGCCATCACCACAAGCGTCTTAGCCGCATTCTGGGCGCGCGGCTGCTTGAACAACTGCGTGTCGTTCGAAATCGCCTCGATACCTGTCAGCGCTGTACAGCCGGACGAGAAGGCGCGTAGGAGCAGCAGCGCACCAATCGGTTCGAGGACATTGTGCTGGATCGCTTCGACACCCGTCACCGTCGGCAGGTTGCCCGTCAGCAGCCGGATGAACCCGACGATCAGCATGAAGCCCATCGTAATCAGGAAGAAATACGTCGGGATCGAGAACAGCTTCGCGCTTTCTTTCACCCCGCGTAGGTTCAGGAACGTCATAAACAGGATGATGCCGACTGTGATCTCGACGCGGAAGGGTGTCAGCCCCGGCGCGACGCTGATGACGTTCGCCACACCCGCGCTGATGCTCACAGCCACCGTCAGAATGTAATCGGTCAGCAGGGCAGCACCTGTGATCTGTGCCATTTCCTCGCCGAGGTTTTCCTTCGCCACCCGGTAGCCGCCGCCGCCTGCCGGATTCGAGAAAATCGTCTGACGGTACGAAACGGTCACGATACCGATCAACAGCGCAATCGCGATGGCAATCGGAATCGAAATGGCGTTGCCCTGAAAGCCCAGCAGGGCGAAACCGCTGATCGCAGCGGTGTTCAGGATAATCAAGATTTCTTCAGTTGCGTATGCCACCGAGGACATCGCATCACTGGCGAGAACGGCGAGGGCAATGAAATTGGGCGCGTTCTGGTGGGCGATTTCCGCCGTCCGTAACCGTTTACCAATAACGGTCTCCGCGAACCGCTCACGAACATCACGAATAGTCATACTCATACTCTATCCTTCATTTAGCGACAATTCATTCTAGGTCTAGACCGTCTTAATAATCATAAAAAAAAGGTCAATGTTTTTGAGGTGGACATCAAGAAAAGATCAAGATGGGTGTTTTAAAGGGGTTTTCGTGCCTGAGCCTGTGTAAAAAGATGGGGTTTATTATGCTTCGGGCTGATAATTTCTTGACTCCCGTATCAAGAGCGTTTTGATACTGTGGGTTTGCTGGCTGGAGACTTACTTTTAACCGCGGCTATGACAGGACTTAACAAGCCTTATAGGTGTCATTACGCTCTTTAATGTTCTGTTCTCCCCTCGTGCAATCTCTTGTTTAATCCCCTGCGTGGAAATCCGTCGCCCCACTCGCTAGCCTTGTGACCCTGTACGATTTTGGTTGATTGAACCCCCACAAGGAGTATTTTTGATGAAGTTTCGCCCCACAGTACTATTCACGGCGCTGGCGCTGCTGACCGTCGCCGTCAGCCCGATTGCCGCGCAGGACACGACCACCTGTGAAGCCGGTTTCCGCCTGTTCGAGCATGAATATCTCGCTGGCGACCCGCTGTGTATTCCCGAAAACCCCCAGCGCATTCTCGCGCTCGAAATGTCCGCCCTCGAAAGTGTCGTCCTCGCCGATAAAGAGCTGGTCGGCACGGCCAATTGGCTGCACGAGGAAGTGCCTGTCCTCCTGCCGGAAATCGCCCCCGCGCTCGAAGGCATCCCCGATACCGGTTACCCTGCTAACCTCGAAGTGGCCTTAGCCGTCAGCCCCGACCTCATTTTGGCGGTTGATGGTGATATTGATTTGGACTCCGGTAACGCCATTGCGCCCGTGGTCATGCCCGCCCCCGGTATCGAACACAACTGGCGGCAGAGCATGGAATTTTGGAGCGCCGTTCTCGGCACCGAAGATGTATTCGCGGAGATGGCCGCCAACTACGACGCGCGGATTGCCGAGTTCAAAGCCGCGCTGACCGGCTCGCCGACCGTTTCGATCATCGGCACCAGCTCATACGGCACGTCGATGTGGTTGGAAGATACCGCCCCCGGCATCGTCGTGGCTGACGCGGGTTTAACCCGTCCCGAAGCTCAGGCCATGACCGGTGAGGCTGCCGAGGAACGCTACGGCGAACAGCGCTGGATCACCATCTCCGACGAGAGCCTTGACCTCGCCGATGCCGACGCGGTGTTCGTCTTTACCTACGCCACCACCAACCCCGAAACGCTCGAAACCGAGAACGCGGCGATGGAAGCCTTCAAAGCCAACGCGGTTTGGAACGCGCTGACCGCCGTGCAGGAAGACCACGTTTACTACGTCGGGCCGTACTGGTGGCGGGCGCAAACCTACCTACTGGCAAACAAGGTGCTGGATGACCTGTTCATCAACCTCACCGCCACCACCGCCACCACGCCCGTGCTGTCCTTCGGCCTCGAAGCCGAAGCCACCGTCACCCCCTAGTAACATAAACTGCTGCTCTCATAGGGCTGCTTCACGCTGATCTTTTCGCGGAGGCAGCCCTCCACCGCTCGCCGTATAGTCGCGCTTCACGCACGAACGAGTTGAATTGAGGCCGAACGAGAATGAAAGAGCCTATGATAGTGACCCAACCCATGACTTATGCTATCATTCAACCAGTGAAAGGATTAATAATGCGCCAAGTTATTCTCATTCCTGAACCTGAAGTTGGTGGTTATAGCGTTGAAGTTCCCAGCCTTCCCGGATGCGTCAGCGAAGGTGATACCATTGATGAAGCACTCGCCAACATCAAGGAAGCCATTGATCTATACATTGAAGTGTTGATGGAAGATGGAAAACCCATCCCCGAAGATTATCCTGAACCTATTCAAGTGATGGCTGTGTGACCAAACTGCCCCATATTTCAGGTCGTGAGTGTATTCGTGCGCTAGAACGTGCAGGTTTTTACGAGCGCCGCATCAAAGGCGATCACGTCTTTATGCAGCGAGATAACCCTTATGCGGCTGCCGTTGTTCCTTTGCACAAGGAAGTAAAACCCGGAACACTCCGATCCATCATCCGCCAAGCAGGGCTGACGGTTGACGAGTTCGTTGAACTGCTTTAGCCTGCATCCCCACAGGCTCTCTCCCGCCCCACAACCCACCTTTTTGCGCGTTTCCCCGTATGATTCCCTCCCTGTTACTACGGGGAGGGCTAGGGTGGGGTCGCCCCAATCCCAACCCTACCCGCGACAATCCCCCACCCCTCACACCACCGACCTGATTTGCCCTAGCTTCCTCCACCGCTCGCCTTCTAGTCGCGCTTCACGAACGACTTGAGTTGAGGCCGAGTCATAATAACAAATGTTGTGTTACAATGGCCGTAAGTGAGTCTCAAGAGGCATTATGAATACACCTAAAACTGCCATTCACGAGCATCAGCTTACAGTGACACTAACTGATGAACAATACGAACTCTTAGAGGCGTTTGCGGCTGAGAAGGGCATTGATAACTTAGCGCTTGCACTTCCCGAAACGCTTAGAGAACTGGTAAACTTGAGCGACCAGCTATGGGATGCGCTTTTTGCTCGGTCAACCGCGCCCCTTGATAAAATGGCAAAGCAAGCCCTCAAAGAACATCGCGCTGGGTTGACTGAGGATTTAGACCTTCATAAATCGTGAAATCCAAACGCACAGGACAATTCTATGACTTGTATGCGGCGCTTCCGACTGCTGTACAAAAACAGGCGGATAAAGCCTATGAGCAATTTGAAGTAAACCCCGATCATCCCGGCCTCAATTTTAAGCCTGTTAGTGGCGATCCCGTTTGGTACTCCGCGCGTATTAGTATCAAGTACCGTGCTGTTTGCTTCATTGATGAGGATGCTTACGTGTGGTTCTGGATTGGCAACCATACCGAGTATGAAAAGCTGCTAAATCAACGCTAATCGCTACAGTCCGGCAATATATGGACGCATCTTCCGCCCACATGCCCACCCTACCCGCGAAAATCCTCCCAACCCTCACAACACCGACCCGCTTTGCTGTAGCTGCACCTCTCGCCTTCTAGTCGCTAAGTACAAACGACTTGATTGAGGCCGAAAATGAAAGAGCATACGGTGTGCAGGCTCTTCCGAGTGAGTTAGGCTGATCTAAGGGGCAGGTTAGAGGAAGGACAAGGCGAAAGGTGGTTGAATATTTCTCCCTCTACACCGTTCACCAAATTACAACACCTCCTTCAATTTTCTTTGCGCGATCAATTGCTTTCAAGATATTTCGCGTAATTGCCAGAATTGAGTATTCATCAATAAGAGCATTTGAAGCAATAAGCGCTACGTTATCTTGTACTGTATTTACTTCTGCCTCCAATTCAAGCATTTGACTTCCTTCTACTTCAATATTCTTATGTGTAAGGGTAGGTAACAACTTTAAACCTAGTAAGTTTATAATTTCCAATCCCCATAGCTCAGTCCTTGTAGATTCTGGGCCTGCTAAACTATCGCCTATCTCAGAATCTAGAGTCCCACCCCATTCGCCAGTTTCAATATTTTTTTTGTATACATATACCTTCATTCCCATAGCTATTCCCCTTTTAACAGATTGATACGTATATGAGACTAATACAGAATTGTAAAATTAAGGTTCAACATCTTGTTAAAGTACTCCAATTCTTAATTATTTTATTCGGAAGTTATAACCTTGGTTGCCAAAAGTATCCCTGAGGTTTTTAACTCCATTATCATCTATATACAATCTAAGTTCTGGATCATTTTTAACTACATCAATCTCAAAGATGAAGTTCTTAATATTTCTGAACCAATCCAATCTTGGCAACCTTTCACCTGAGAAAGGTCTAGTATCTAAGCCATTTTGCAAAGCATGAATCTGCTGTGAAGTCTCGTGAATTATAAATTTTTGAATCCAATCGTTTACTTTTAGCCAATTGGTCTGACCGTCTGGGTCTCGGAGTCCAAACCCAGTTTTATCTTCAGTAAACTGCCCCTGACCATTCGTATCTATGTTGTCAAACTCAGCCATATCCTGTCCAATATTACCATCCTTACCAGTTACATATATCTTTCGGTATTTACCATCTGGGGACTGACTATAGGTATCACCTCTAAAGTTGGTATCAGAGGAATACATTATATTTCCCCCACCAACAACGACACCGACAACAGATGGGCCAACTACAATTGGTGCAGGAAAAGCAATCGGAGGAGACCAAGTAATACCGGGTATTGTTATACCACCGTAAGGATATCCTCCAACTGGTTGTAATATACTCCCTGGTCCAAATGATGGCTTCTGAAACGAACCTGTACTAGTAAATCCACCTATAATGGAGGATACAATACCAATCCCATTGCATATATTCAATCCATTGACACGCGCATCATAGACTGATGTTCCGAACCCAATAAGGCTTGATATCCCAGCCGCTGCTGGGCCAAATGCGCCTATCAATGCCCCTGTAATTGCTCCCATGACCGCACCTGATAATATGGCATTACCAAGCCCAGCACATTCCATTTGTTTCTTGAGATTATCACCACAAGCACCAGAGGTAGCCAAGCCATACATAATCCCACCGGTGACTGCTCCGGCTATTGCTCCAATAAACGCACCCCCAAATATAGTAGGGAATTTACCATCAGGGTCAGTCCAATTGACAGGGTTCCCATGTACGTAGCTATACCCATTAATTGACATTGGTTCATCTTTAATGCCCTCAAAAGGATCAAGCGAAGCAAACATCCCAATACTTGGAACATAGTATCTTGCCCGATCATAGACTAAACCGTTTGCATCTGTCGGCTCACCTGTAAAGCCATATGTGCCGAAGTCGCCTAATGCGTCCACAGAACTGCCGTAAGGCGCAAAGTTCTGTGAGCCTTCAAGCGTAATACTATTGCTGACCTCAGCCCTTACACTGCCCAAACCGTCTTGCATTAGCCAATGCCAGTTGCTAGAAGCATCCTTCCGAGCGTGAATACCTTTTGGCGCGTGGACGTTGCGAACCACATCTGAGCCAGTGGTTTCGCTCAACACGACACTTAACCCCGGCTGAATGTCTAGCAGGTATTTGGTAACTGTGCTGCTGACGGTTTGCTGCACTCGGCGGCCTTGCCCGTCGTACTGATAATCCACACCACCCATTGACAGCAAGCGATTAGCTCTATCCCATGTGTAGCTGTTCACACCATCGCTACTCATGTTGCCGTTGTTGTCGTAAGTCAGCGTATTCGTGCCATCACTGACAAGCTGGTTGGCAGCGTTGTAGGTGTAGTTGGTTCACTACTGCTTGCACACACAAACACATTTGACCGTGAAGTCCCTTCAGTGGACTTGTCTTATGGTTAGCAGGATGGCTTATGGTGATTTACGAATTAGCATGGTAAATAATTGAAACGCTGATCCTCAGCTTTTGAAGTCGCTTTAGCAGACTTGTCTGGTGATCAGCATGACGGCTTTAGCCTCATGCGGCGCAACCTCACACCTTCTACTCCTCCGCCTTGATCTTGGCGTTCTTGGCGACTTGACGGTTAAACTCTTGTATTCTCTGCGTCTCTGCGGTTCAACTGTATTTGCATTTCCGTTGAAGGCATATTGGTCAGCCCCAACCGACTTATTATAAACAAAGTTTACTTTCCGTTTGTGCCACAAACCGTTTACCAACCATCCACCAACCGTCTTAACAATCGCGCTCCCCTGCAAAGTTAGCGCCAACACCGCTTAAAAGTGACCAAATGTTCTGACAAATGTTCACCCTTTCGCCCTCAACCTCTGCTATCCTGTTTATAGAGGCGAACCTGTCCCCTCCCTGTTACTACGGCTATCAGCGGAGTGAGCCTGCGAACGTGCTGATGTGGGCTGGGGATGGGGTCTCCACACGCACCTTAACAACCGCATCCCCTTGGCGCTCTCGGTCTTATCTTGGCCTACTTGGTGACTCGTATTCGTCTTTGACTGTCATCTGTAGACTATCGACTGATGACTCGTCGTGCCGCCTCTGCCGCTTGTTCCGCATTTTGTGCATTTGACTGTCACCTGTTGACTGTCGACTAAAGACTGCCTTTTGCAGCAAACGTTGCTATAGTCCCCTTGCGGGATTATCCTCCGGCAATTTGCCAACTGACAACACCGACACTGACGACACTGACGACATTCGCGACATAAAACGCCCGATTCTCAACAGCATCAACAACAGCAACAGCATCATGGCTCGGTCAAATGTTGAGAATAATGAGAATCACAATTGCAATATTCGCAATATTTTCAACTTTTATGGCGTTTTAACAAGCATTTGTCGTCGCCGCCATCGACGACTTCGCCGACAAATCCGCCACTAGCCTTTAACGTTTCACTTAAAACTTTTAACTGCTCCTACAGAAAATCCGCCCGAATCGGGTTGAAGGCATCCAGCAGACGGACGTGCGCCATCACGCGGTCGATGTGGCTGTAGGTCAGCGTCAGTTCGCCGTCTACGAACACCGTTCGGATCAACAACTCGTCGCCTAGTTCGGCGGTCGTAAAGGTTTTCACGCGGTCAGGGCGGGAGGGGTCGCGCATGTCCATTAAGAATATCCTTTGTCAATGAAAGCCTATAAGTTTCAAGTCGGCAGGGTAATTTTCACCACCGTCCCGCTGATCGTTCGGCGTTCGCCCTTCACCCAAATTGGCCGGTTGGGTGTCCCTTGCCCCACCGAGACATACAGCGCCCCTTCGTGGTAGGTCAGGTTGGTCGGTGCGTCCAAATCCTCTGCTAGGATCACTGCCTCGCCGCCACCCGCCGGATACCGGCTGACTCGTCCGGTATATCGGGCATAACCACCTGCGTCCGGTGGCGCGTCCGGGCTATATAACTCGAACTTATGGTTCATTGTCGGGGTCGGCCACTCGGTCGTCATCTCCACCACGTAGATGTTGCCCGCCTCATCAACCGCCACGTCTATCGCGGTTGTCAGGTTGGTAATGGCATCTGTAACCGCGCCGGTTTGGGGGTTCACCCGCACCACCTTCGCGTCCCCCGGCATGAACGATAGAATTTCGCCGTAGTAGCTCCACAACTGACCGGAGAACAACGCCACCAGCACATCGCCTGTCAGTGGGTCAACCGCCAGCCCTGCCGGAACTGGCTGCTGGTCGTGCGCCAGCAGATCGAATGTCACCAGCGTCCGGTCGTCGCCATTCGGAGAGAGTACCGTCAGCAGGTTGCTGGTACTTTCCGCCACGTACATTCGCTTGGTATTCGGGTCGTAGGCCAGCGCGTTGAGCGTGCTGTCACTCAGGTAGAAGTAGCCTTTGCGCTTCAACTCCGGCGTGACCTCATTCACCGACAGCGTTTCGAAGTGGTCATCCAGCGTGTAAAAGCTCCGTCCATCCGGCAGCGCCAGCACATCCCCCATGCCCACGATCTCATCCCGCCCCGGGTTGAACTGGTAGAGGATGTTATACCCCGGCTGCTGTTCGATAATCGCCGTGCGCTCGTCCGCGTCGTCGTAATCCCCGTCACCGTTGTGGTCGGTCAGCACGCTCAACTTGCCGGTATAGTCGGCAGGGTCGCCGGAGTCGTAGCCTGTTCCCGCCTCCGCCAGCAGCATCCGCCCATCCGGCAGGAATGCCACGCCGCGCGGGTTCTGTAAGCCGCTCGCCACTACCTCAATAGTGTAGGGTTGGGCGTGGGCGGGTTGTAGGGTGAGGAATAAGAGAGACAGGAGGAAAACGCTCACCATTTTGCGTAAGAGTTTTAAGGTTGATAAGCGGACGCGCTGTCTCGCGTCCCTACACAATCGCGCGTTTGTAGGGACAGTAGACAGGCTGTCCGTTTCACCGATAACCTCGATTGCCTTTTCTCCCTCCCTCGCTTGCGGGGGAGGATTGGGGTGGGGGTAAATCCCCATCATGTCAGCGCATACGCCTGAATTTCCGCTTGCAGCGCCAACTCGGAGGCGAGGAAGCAGTGCGCCTGTGTCATCGCTGTTTCGGTGCGGTTCTGCACGTCATTCACGAACAGCTTGCCGAAGGGCAGCACCACATCCGTACAATCGACGTGCTGCATCCCCTTGTTATCCACGAGGAACAGATGGTTGTCGCCCTCGCGTCCGCTGATGTCCACATTCTTACGCAGTTCGATGTAACCTTCCGTCCCTTGAATGAACAACCGCACATCGCCCCACGTCGGCAAGCCCTGCGGGGTCAGCCAATCGACGCGGATGTAGCCGGTCGCGGTCGGGCTGCGGACAACCAGATCACCGAAGTCGTGCATCTTCGGGAACTGCGAGAACTTGAAATTGCCCACCTGCGAGGTTGCGATTTCGCCGCTGGTGCTGCCCGTGAAGTACAGGAATTGGTCGACCTGATGGCTGGCGAGGTCGTTGATGATGCCGCCGAAGAATTGGCGGTCGAACGTCCAATCCGGTCGGTTGGTATGCCCTAAAAGGCGGTGCGGGCCGAAGCCGATGGTTTGCACCACCCGCCCGATTGCCCCCGCGTGTACCAGTTCGCCAGCCTTCACCGTCGCGCGGTTGCCGAAGCGTTCCCCGTAAAACACCGAGTAGATGCGTCCGGTTTCGGCCTGTACCCGCCGCGCCTCATCCAAGTCCTGTATATTGGTGAAGGACGGCTTGGCCGAGATAAAGTCTTTCCCGTGCTGCATGGCGCGGATGCCGATTTTGGCGCGTTGGTTGGGGATAGCCGCGCTGCCGATGATGTGGATGCTCGCGTCCTCAAGGATGGCCTCCATCGAAGGGGCAGCTACCGCTGTGGGGAAGGCTGCTTGGAACTCGGCGACCATTTCCGGCAGTTCGTCGTACACGAGGGCGATTTCCACCCCTGCGTCACGTAAAGCGCCAGCAAAGTTAAAAATATGGTAGTGAGCAAGGCCGATAGCGGCGAAACGAAGTGTCATGCTGGAACCTCAACTATGCCTTTGTTGGTAAAATAAAAGGGGTCTTCGGCGGTCAGGTCGCCACGTTTGACGGGCAAACCGGTTTTAGCCGATTTATACAGGCAGGAAATAAACTCGATGATGCGCCGCGCCTCACTGCCGCTGACAAATGGGCGCTGTCCCGCGTCCATCGAGTCGAGTAACTCGCGGAGCTGCTGCTCGTGCGACCCTTGTACATCCTCGGTGAGTGCTTCCCACTGCGCGAGGGTATCCGGTTCATCCACATGAGGCGGCAGGCTGATCTTCCAGTGTTCGTTGTTGTAGCGGTACAAGGTTGTGCATTCGACGCTGGCCTTCTGGAAGTCGAAGCGCATATAACTCTCTTGGCGGGGTGAAAGGGCGCTGTTGGTCACGGTGGTCATCGCGCCGTTGGCAAAGCGTACCAGCGCCATCGACACATCTTCGACCTCGATGTCACGGTCGAGGGTGCCGGTCATCGCCCGTATTTCTTCCCAGTCGCCCATCAGCCACAGGAACAAATCCATCAGGTGAATGCCGAGCGTCACCGTCGGCCCGCCGAACGCATCTTGATAGGTGCCGCGCCATGCAAGGCCGTAGTAGTCCTGCGTGCGGTACCACAGCGTATTGCACACGCCGACCAGCGGCTTGCCCAACGCGCCCGTGTCGATCAGCTTCTTGAGGTGCTTACCAGCCGAGCCGAAGCGCCACTGGAACACGGTACTCACGTAGCGTCCGGTTTCCGCCTCGGCACGGGTGATCGCGTCAAACTCCGCCAGCGAGCCGCACAACGGCTTCTCGCAGAATACCCATGCCCCCGCCTTCAAACACTGGATGCTCAGGCTGGTATGCGTCGCCGAGGGGGTGATGACATGCACCAGATCGGGGCGTTCGCGTTCCAGCATCTCGCTGACGCTGGTATAGGCGTTCGGGATACGGTTCTCGTGGCAGATTTGCTCGACGCGGTTCTGGTCAATATCGACCAGCGCGACCAGTTCCACGCGGTCAGCATGGGACGCGATAGCCGCGATGTGTGCGCCGACGATGCCACCCGCGCCCACAATCGCAATACGGTATTTTTTCATGAATGGCGAACTCTTTCTGATCTCTGTAAAACGCTGCACATCAATGGGCGACCTTGCTGCTTTTTTTGGCTTCGAGCAGTTGTTGATGTTCGGGCGACTCTTTATAGAACTCGTCTAGCGGGTAGCAGCCGGAAACGATACCGTTGCGCGGCGCGGTCGTGCAGTCGCTGAAGGTGCGGCAGATGCGTTTGCGCTGGAGTGGCTGACCCCGCAGCACATCTACGGGTAGTTCGGGGTAGCTTAAAACCATGCGCCCCAACCCCACGAAATCTGCCATCCCCTGCCGGACGACAGCCTGTGCCACATGCGGCAGCCAGTCTTGCAGGTAGGAATAACCTGAACCAACCACCAGTATATCAGGGTGCGCTTGCTTGAGTTGGCTTGTCACCGCGATCTGCCGCGCCACGCCGACCAGTGGATCTTCCGGTGGCAGGTAGCCATCCGACGGTGGGAACATCGCCGGACGCTGAATGTGCGGCACATAGTACGGGCTGCCGACGGTCACGCACAGCAGGCGAATGTCGAGTTCCAGCATCAAGTCGAGGAAGCGGCTCGGTTCGCGCAGGTCAAAGCCTTTACCGCTGCCATCCCCACCGAAAGCATACGGGTAGCTGCCGTCGTAGATTTCGGCATATCCGATGTTTTCATTTTCGGCGTTCGGCTTAAACGGAATAAAGTCGATGGCGCTGAGGCGAACACCGATGTCCAACCCCGGCGCAGCGGCGCGGATGGCGGCGACGGCATCTCGCAGGAAGCGGGTGCGGTTCTCGAAGCTGCCTCCATACTTGCCCGCACGGTCGATACCGCTGAGGAGTTCATGCCCCAAGTAGCCGTGACAGTGTTTGACATCCACAAAGTCGTATCCGGCCTGCTGCGCCAGCACGGCTGCTTTCACAAAATCCTCAATCAGTTCATCAATTTCAACATCAGTAAAAACGTAGGAGTCGCTGTCTACATTGAATTTTTTGTCGAGCAGCGGGTGACGGTAAGCCACGCGCGGTTCAAGGGCGTGGGTGTTTGGTCGGCAGAAGCGACCGGAATGGGTCAACTGCAAGCCGACCAGCGGGTCTTCGCCCGTTCCCATCTGTTCGTGGTGGGCAGTCAGCAAAATTTGGCGCAGCTCGGCAATATCGCCGACCGTTTGCGGATTGATGACCAACTGCTTGGCGTTGGCGCGTCCGTCGTGGCGCACCGCGACCGCCTCACCACCCCAGATGAGCTTCGATCCGCTGCAACCGAAACGCTGCCATCGGCGGCGGGTCAGGTCAGTGGGGTGTCCGTCGGCAGTGCCATCCCAGCCTTCCATCGGCAGCACGGCGAAACGGTTGGTTAAGGCCCGCCCACGATATGAGTAGGGCTGCGCCAGCGGGGCGGCTTCCCCAACTTGCATCACATCGTCAAACGGCAGTTCCGCACCGATAGACTGGCAGTATTCTAAAAATTGTTCCGGTGTTCGCAGTTGAGCCAGCCGCTTGTATTTCATCAGGGACTCCCTTTTTGGAGCAGATCTAGACGCTCGACAATATCCTGCAAAATGGCGACATCGCTGGTGGGGCGCTCCGGCGACTGCGGATGGGTTTTGTCTGTTGTAATCCAACCACGCAGTTTGAGGAATTGTGCCGCGCTGTGTTTATAGGCCGGAACCGGCGGACGGAACGCCAAGAAGCCGAGGTATTGCAGCAGGTCATTCACCGTGTAGAAGTCTGGATCGCTCGCCGCCCACATCGCATCTCGCAGCGCAAACACATCCGGCGCGAAAGTGCTGAGGCCGAGCAGGTAATCACTGCCGTAGATTACCATGTCGATGGCAAGGTCGTTGCCCGTGAACACTTTGAAGTCGGGGCGAACGGCATTTCGCAGTTGGATGCGCTGCCATTCGAGTTCGCGGCTGAGTGAGGAGTGCTTCGCGCCGATGCACTGCGGCACACCCATCAACCCACGATAGACATCGAGGTCATAAATCTTGCCGAAGGGAACGAACATGGTGCCGAGTTCAAAGCCTACGAACTGCGGCGCGTACTGCCCGATCTGGTGGTACGACTCGACAATCGCATCGGGCGCTTGCCCTGTCAGCCCATAGGATTGGAAGATGACTGGAATACCACCGTAGGACTGGATGGAGTCGATTTGCTGGCGGTAAGCATCAAGGTTCCACGAGTCGCCGGGTTTATCCGCCACGAACGCCCCCGCCACAAACCGCTGCCCATCGAGCAGGTCGCGCGTGCGGCGCAGCACCTCGCGGCGGGTGGCTTCGTCGATCAGGTTGGCGTAGCCGGTGTCCATATTCACGGCAGGGATCAGGCCAGCACCGGCAGTACGCTGAATGTGGTTTTCGAAGCTGGCCCAATCAATCGCGCCATCTTCTAAAAACGGCAGCAGAATAGCCGAACTCCCCGTAATCTTGCGTCCAGCGACGATCAGTCGCGTCGGGTCGAGAAGGGTTTCGATCATACGCTTATCCTTCCTTTAGCTGCTGGTTTTTTGCCGCTTCCAAATGCTGCATGTAGCTCTTGATTGCGCTCTGGTTATGTTCGCGGATCACACGCTCCACCGCTTCGGCATCACGCGCTTTGAAGGCTTCGATCATCTGCTTGTGACCGGTTTGAGCATCACCGAGGCGGTTGGTCGATACATCTTTCAGGTAATACATGCGTAGCCGATCCCAATGGTCAAACACTTTTTGCATCATCTTATGGATGAGTACCGTTTGGGCGATCTCGCAGATAAAGAGGTGCAGCGTCTGGTTCTGCCGCGCCCACTCATCGGGTTTTTCGAGGAGTTTGTCCATCTCGTTCACCATCTGCGTCAGGCTTTTGAGGTCATGCTCGGTCATGGTGGCACAGGCCGCGCAGCTCGAAATGATTTCCATGGATTCAAGCAAGCCGAAAATTTCGCTCACCGAGTTTGCATCAATCGGGGTGACGGTCGGGCCGACATAGGGTTCGGTCGTGATGAAGCCGTCGGCCTCAAGCTGCCCCAACGCCTCGCGAATCGGAATTTGGCTGACCTTTAGCTTGGTGGCAAGATCATCAATAACGAGGCGTGTACCCGGTTGATAAACCCCTGTGAGAATGTTTTCTCGTAAGAGGTCATATACGATTTCTTTTTTGCTGCGAAATTTGGCGAGCATGAGGAGTCCTTTGAGTCGGTTGCCAAAAAATCATATATCCTATATAGTATACCAAAAGTGGCAAACGTGCTACAGACCACTTAGCCGAAGGAGGCCGTATCGCTATACCATCTGCATATCCATTTTTTAACTCGCAAATTGAAGTTTATCGAAACTTATGAGGTAAAGATGTCACCGAAAAAAATTACACTTAGCCTTCTCGTGATTGTGATGCTGATGCTCTCGGCCGTGGGTGTAACCGCCCAGGATCAGACGCAGGTTCGTATTTCATGGTGGGGTTCTCAAACACGTCATGACTTAACCATCGCCGCCATTGAACTTTATGAATCACAAAACCCCGGTATCGACATCGTGTACGAGTTTCAAGGTTGGAATGACCATTGGACGAAGCTCTCGACCCAGGCGGCGGGCGGTGAACTGCCGGACATCATGCAGCACGACTATGCGCGTATTGAGGAATGGGTCAACAACAGCCTCTTGCTGCCGCTCGATGAATATGTCGCCAGCGGCGTGATCGACACCACCAATATCTCCGAGTCGTCACTCGCGGGTGGTTTCGTCAATGAGCAGCTATACGGTATCAACCTCGGCAACAACTCGGAAAACTTCACACTGGATGCGGATGCTTTCGAAGCCGCCGGTATTGAAATCCCGCCCGATGATTGGACATGGGCTGACTTTGAAGAAATCGCGATGAAGCTGCACGAATCCTCTGGTAAATATGCGATTGACTCGAACATCACCACCGAGCAGTTGTGGAAGTCGCTGTATATGAGCTGCTGTGACCAATGGTCATATAACGCTGATGGTACGGCACTCGGTTACGAAGATGACCAGCCGCTCGTTGATTACTACAAGATGCTGCTCCGCCTGCAAGAAGCTGGTGCGCTCCGCCCCTATGAAGAAATGATCGCGATGGGCGATCAAGGTGTCGAGGCCAACCCGATTGTGACCGGCGAAGCGGCGATGGCTTACTTCTGGAGCAACCAGATTGTCGCCACATGGACGGCAGCCGGTGAAGACCGCAACTTCATTATGCACACCGTCCCGCGCTTCGAAGGCGGGCAGCCCGCGAATTATATCAAGCCGTCGATGTTCTTCTCGCTGACCTCCCAAGCCAAGCAGCCGGAAGAAGGCGCGAAGTTCATTAACTGGTTCGTCAACTCGGTTGAAGCCAACGAAATCCTGAAGGCCGAACGCGGCGTTCCGGTGTCGTCAGTCGTGCGCGAGGCGATGGCCCCGACACTCGGCGCGGCACAGGCCGAAATGTTCCGCTACCTCGAAGTCATCGAGAGCAATAACAGCCCGATTCGTCCGGCTGACCCGGCAAAGCACGCCGATGTAATCAACAACATATTCATACCCGAATTCGTTGAGCCGGTCATGTACGGTTTGATTACGCCCGAAGAAGGGGCAGCCCTTCTGCGCGAAGAAGCCAACGCGATTTTGGGCAGCTAAGTAGTGCTGTTCAATGGTTACTGAATAGTTCAATATGGGACACAGGCTCGTGTCCCATATTTTGTTGTGACGCTCTACTACGGATAAATCCGTGTAGCTTCTGCCGCACGTTTGCCCGTACCTCTGCGGTTGGACAGAAACAGAGGGGCTGCGTTACGCGACATGGGCGCGTCCCGCCCAATCATGAAACGGTGTTGGCGCGAATTTTCGCTTGCTCAACACATCCAAAGTATAACTCAAGGGGCGGTCTGGTGTCCAGTCGTTTATCCGTGAGCATGACGCGACTGACCCACGCCGACCGCAGGCTAAAGCCTAAAAGCGCTTTCATCCACTGCGGTTCAAACCGCGTGGCTTTCTCGCGGCCTAAAGGCCAAATTTGTAAAGTAAATTACGGGTGAGGATTTTTATGAGTGCTTCAACTGCTGCGGTTCCCCAAAATAAACGTCAGAAGCGCCCGAAGTTTGGTCAGCACAATCTCGTCGGTTACTTGTTCATTTCCCCGTGGGTGATCGCCTTCTTATTATTCACGCTTATTCCGATACTCGCCTCTTTATTCCTCTCATTCACCGATTACAACATTCTTGGGAAGTGGCAGTTCGTCGGCCTCGAAAACTTCCAGCGGATGTTTTTTGAAGACCGCCGTTTTTGGCGTTCGGTCGAGGCCACCGTGCAGTACGTTGTCTTTTCGGTGCCACTGCGTCTGACCTTCGCGCTGGCGGTGGCGATGCTGCTGAACACCAACCGGCGCGGGGTCAGCTTTTACCGCGCAGCCTTTTACGCGCCGTCGATTGTCGGCGGCAGTATCGCGGTCGCGGTGATGTGGCGGCAGCTTTTTGGTAACGAGGGCCTGCTGAACTTCGTGCTGGGTATTTTAGGTATTCAGGGGATGAACTGGCTGGGGCGGCCTGAAACGGCCATCTGGACGTTGATTATTCTCGCGGCGTGGCAGTTCGGTTCGCCAATGTTGATCTTCCTCGCGGGGTTGAAGAACATCCCGACACAGCTCTATGAATCGGCGGATATTGATGGGGCGAACGGCTTCCAGAAGTTCCTCAAAATCACGCTGCCGATGCTGACTCCGATTATTCTTTTTAACCTGATTATGCAGTTGATCTCCGGCTTCATGGTATTTACACAGGCGTTCATCATTACAGGTGGTCGTCCGCTGGATACTACGCTATTCTATGCGCTCTATATTTACCGCCGCGCCTTTGAGAACTTCGAGATGGGCTACGCTTCGGCGATGGCGTGGGTGATGCTGCTGGTGATCGCAATTCTGACGGCTATCGTATTCCGAACCTCATCTAAATGGGTCTATTACGAAGCTGACGAAGGGAACTAGCTATGGCGACTGTAAATGTGCAGGATTCAGTGACCCCCATTTCATCCTCTGAGCGCGTTGTTCCCGAAACCACATGGAGCAAGCGTAAGCCGGTGCGGTCGCTGGTTTACCACCTGTTCGTGGGGATCGCCGCGCTGCTGATGCTGTACCCGATTCTGTGGTTGGTCGGCAGTTCCTTCAAAGCGCCGGATGAAATCTGGACGAATCAGGTCGCCCTCATCCCCAACCGCTTCTTCCCGGAAAATTACAGCAACGGCTGGGCTGGCTTCGGCGGTATCACCTTCACCACCTTCTATAAAAACTCACTGTTGTACGCCGTTACCGGAACAGTCATTAACGTCGCCGCATCGGCTGTGGTGGCTTACGGTTTCGCGCGCGTCAAATTCGTGGGTAAGCGCATCTGGTTCGGCATTATGCTTGGTACACTCATGCTGCCCACACAGGTGCAGATCATTCCGCAGTACATCGTGTTTAGCCAGTTGGGTTGGCTGAATACTTTCCTGCCGCTGCTGCTGCCGCGTATCGGCGGGCAGGCTTTCTTCATCTTTATGATCGTCCAGTTCATTCGGGGTATTCCGATTGACCTTGACGAAGCGGCGATGATCGACGGCGCGGGCAAAGCATCTATCTTCTACCGGATTATCGTACCGCAGTTGACACCCGCCCTCATTACGGCAGCCATCTTCTCGTTCTACTGGACGTGGGATGAATTTCTCATTCCCCTGATTTACCTGAACAGCCCTGACTTGTACACCGTGTCACTGGCGCTGAGAACGTTTGCCGACCCCTCCGGTCAAACCGATTGGGGCGCGATTTTCGCCATGTCCACGCTGTCGCTTGTGCCGGTGTTCGTTATCTTCATCGTGTTCCAGCGCTATCTGGTGCAGGGTATCGCGACCACAGGCTTAAAAGGTTGAAATGATCTGGCCCAAACGCGACGGGGACTTCTTCACCAATGTCGATAAAGCCGCCACCTTCTTACTGGCGAACTTCCTGTGGGTAGCCTTATCCGTCACGATATTGGCGATCCCCTTCGCCACCATTGGCCTGTTCGCCGTCATGGGCGCGTGGGTGCAGGGGCGGCAGCCGGAACTGTTCCGCACCTTTTTAGGCGGCATTCGTGACCACTGGCAAAAAGCGGTGATGATCGCGGCAGCCGATGTGCTGGTCGGGGGACTGCTGATTCTGAATCTCATCATTTTCCCGATGATGGCAGGTAATGATCTCATGGCAATTTTGTCACGGAGCATTACAATCTTCGTCGGCCTTGTGTTGTTTATGGCGAATGTTTACGCTTGGCCGCTGGCAGTCATGACGGATTTGGGCATCAACGCCTTGTTTAAGCTGGTGATGACGCTGGTTTTTAGCCACCCGCTGCGGAGCGCTGGCATCACCCTGTTGGCGCTGCTGCCGCTGGCGGCGGGGGTTATCCTGCCGAAAGCCTTTCTGCTGTTCGGGCTGGTTTCGGCAACGGCTTACCTCGCCTCGTACGGGACATGGACAACTTTGCAGAAGCAGTTCACGGCAGATGAATTGCAAAATTTGCTCTTGAAAACAATGCCGCTTAATAAGAAGGAACTTTCATGAGTCAAAAGAAACGTTATGCCCTCATCGGCACCGGCTCTCGCGCGGGGATGTTCGTGGATGCCATCACCAACACCTACCGCGACTCGGCGGAACTGGTCGCCTTTGCCGACCTCAGCCAAACCCGCATGAATTGGTATAACGAGCAGCTTAAACAGCGTGGATACGCAGCCCTCCCTACGTACCCTGCGTCTGACTTCGACCGGATGATCGCCGAAACCAAGCCGGACACGGTGATCGTCACCACGATGGACGCGACCCATCACCAGTACATCATTCGGGCGATGGAACTCGGCTGTGACGTGATTTCCGAGAAGCCGATGACCACCGACCTCGATAAACTCCGCGCGATTTACGATGCGATTGATCGCACCGGCAAATCGCTGCGTGTGACCTTCAACTACCGCTACGCACCGGCTTATACCCAACTGCGCGATGTGGTGATGCAGGGCAAAATCGGTCGTCCGCTGGCGGTCGATTTCTCGTGGATGCTGGATACCAGCCACGGTGCGGATTACTTTCGCCGTTGGCACCGCGAGAAGCACAACAGCGGCGGTTTGTTGGTGCATAAAGCCACCCATCACTTCGACCTTGTGAACTGGTGGATTGACTCGTATCCGGCGCAGGTATTCGCGATGGGCAACCTGTCGTTCTATGGGCGCGAGAATGCCGAAGCGCGGGGGGAACACTACGACTACAAACGCTATACGGGCGAAGCGGCGGCTGCCAAAGACCCCTTCGCGCTGTTCCTTGATGACAAAGCCGTTTATAAAGGGCTGTATCTGAACGCCGAACCCGAAACCGGCTACCTTCGTGATCGCAACGTGTTCGGTGAACCCATCACCATCGAGGACACGATGAACGTGACGGTGCGCTACCAGAACGGTGTGCTGCTCTCGTACTGCCTCATCGCCTACTGCCCGTGGGAAGGGCTGCGGGTAGCGATCACTGGCACGAAAGGCCGTGCCGAGTTGGATATTGTCGAGAATATCAACCACCTGCAAGGGGATGGCGCGGCGAAAGAGAGCAAGGGCGCGTTCAAAGCCGCCACGCTGCGAGTGTTCCCGATGTTCGGTGAGCCTTACGAGATCGAACTGCCGCAGGGTGAAGGCGGACATGGCGGTGCCGATCCGGTCATGTTGGAGCAAATCTTCGCGCCCAACCCCCCGTATGACCCGTATCACCGTGCCGCTTCGCACATCGACGGCGCGGCTTCCATCCTCGTCGGCATTTCCGGCAATCTGGCGATGCAAAGCGGCAAGCTCATCAACGTGGATGAACTCTTTCGCCTGCCCGAACGGGAGAAGGCTCAGTAGGCTGAAAATAGGGCGGACGCGATGGTGATGGTTGATGATTAAATTTAGTATTCGAGGGCGGGACGGCATGTATGCCGTCCCTACGAAGTGCATATTATGTAGAGACGAGATACATCTCGTCCGTTTTACACCCAATGACCGAATCATGTTATCAACCGTCAATATCGCGTCCGCTGTAGACCTTCCCAATAAACAGCAAAAATATTTTACAAAATACACACGAGATGATTCATGTCTAACGCTTATTTTTCGCCTGACCCCACCCAGCAAAAAGTCGCTGCCGACCTCTATGCAACCGTTCACGATCTGCCGCTGATCTGCCCACACGGGCATGTTGACCCGCGCCTGTTCGCCAGCGCCGACTACAAATTCGGCAGTCCGGTCGAACTGCTCATCATCCCCGACCATTACATCTTCCGCATGATGTACTCGCAGGGGATACCGCTGGAGTCGCTCGGCATTCCGCGGCAGGATAGCGGCGCGGTCGAGCGTGACCACCGCAAAATCTGGCAGACGGTTTGCGATCACTGGTATTTGATGCGTGGCACGCCCACCTACCTCTGGCTGCGCGATGAACTGCGGGACGTGTTCGGCATCACCCAAAAGCTCAACAGCGCCAACGCCCAAGCCATCTATGACGCGATTGAAGCACAGCTCCAACTGCCGGAGTTCCAACCACGCCGCCTGTTCGAGCGATTTAACATCGAGGTACTGGCGACCACTGACGCGGCAACCGATACACTCGCACATCATCAGGCCATTCGCACTTCCGGCTGGTCAGGCCGCATCATTCCGACTTTCCGGCCAGACGCGGTGGTGAATGTGGATATGGTGGGCTGGCGGCAGAATATCGAAAAATTAGCTGAAGTTTCCGGTATCGTGGTTACGAATTACCCGACTTATATTCAAGCGCTCGAACAGCGCCGCGCGTTCTTTAAGAGTATGGGCGCAACCGCCACCGACCACGCCGCCATGACTGCCTATACCGAAGTGCTGAGTGCTGCGGAGGCTGACGTGATCTTCCAGCGTGCGCTTGCGGGGACAGCCAGTGCTGACGATGCCCGCCGCTTCACCGGACATATGCTGATCGAAATGGCGCGGATGAGCAGCGACGACGGTCTGGTGATGCAGCTTCACATCGGTTCATTCCGCAACCACAACCCGCTGATTATGGAACGTTTCGGGCGGGATATGGGCGCGGATATTCCGATTTCCAGCGAGTTCACCCGTAACCTCAAGCCGCTGCTCGACCGTTTTGGCAATCATCCAGCGTTGAAAGTGGTGCTGTTCAACCTCGACGAAACGACCTACAGCCGCGAACTCGCGCCGCTGGCAGGTCATTACCCGATTTTGCGCCTCGGCCCACCGTGGTGGTTCTTCGACAGCCTGAACGGGATGCGCCGCTTCTTTGATGAAGTGGTTGAAACGGCTGGCGTGTACAACACCGCTGGCTTCAACGACGACACCCGCGCTTATCCTTCGATACCGGCGCGTCATGCCTTGTGGCGCAGGGCAGCCGCCGATTGGCTGGCGGGGATGCTGGTGCGCGACCTGATTGATACCGACGATGCTTATGAAATGATCCGTGCGTTAGCTTATGACCTTGCGAAGGCGACCTACAACTTATGACGACACTTACGCCTCTCAACCGCCAGACGACCGGTAAGCCAGTCACCTACCCTGAACGCATCGTCCAGTTCGGCGCGGGTAACTTCCTGCGCGGCTTTGCCGATTGGATCATCGAGCAGTTGAACCAACAGGCGAATTTTCAGAGCAGCGTCGTAGTGGTTAAAGTTACGCCGCAGGGCAAATATAACGACCTCGACACACAGGACGGCCTGTTCCATGTGCATGTCGAGGGCATCCAGAATGGTGCGCCCGTCAACCAGACGCACCTCATCACCTGTGTGAACCGCTGCGTCTACCCGCATGACGATTACGCGGCCTATCAAGCGCTTGCCCGCCAGCCGGACATCCGTTTTTTGATCTCGAATACGACCGAATCCGGCATCCAATATAACGAAGGTGACAAAGCCACCGACCAACCACCAGCATCATTCCCTGCCAAAATCGCCCTGTTTCTCTACGAGCGCTACCAGCACTTCGCGGGGGCGGCGGATAAAGGCTGCATCATCATCCCGACCGAGTTGATCGAGGATAACGCCACCCAACTGCGCGGGATGATCTTGCGCTTTGCTGAACAGTGGGGCTTGGATGCGGGTTTCAGCCAGTGGGTGAGCGAACACAACCTGTTTTGCAATACGCTGGTTGACCGCATCGTGCCGGGGTTCCCTGCCGCGCGGAAAGCCGCCTTCCTCGAAGAACTGGGTTACGACGACCGGATGCTGGTGATGTGCGAACCCTATCACCTGTGGGTGATCGAAGCGCCCCAACGCCTCAATGCGGCGCTGCCGGTGGATAAGACCAACCTCAACATCAAAATCGTGGAGAGCGCCACGCCCTACCGCCTGACCAAAGTGCGTATCCTCAACGGCTTGCATACCTCGATGCTGCTGATCGGATCGCTGCTCGGCTTGGAAACCGTACGCGACTGTATCGAGCATCCGCAGTTAGGCGCGTTCTTACAAGCCGAAGCCTATCAAGAAATCATTCCGGCGACCGATGTACCACAGGCCGGGTTGGAGCAGTTCACCGCCGACGTATTCGACCGCTTCCGCAATCCGGCGATTGAACACCGCCTATCCAGCATCGCCCTCAACTGCACGGCGAAGATCAAAGTGCGCCTGATCCCGACCATTCTGGATTATGTGCGGAAGCGTCAAGCACTGCCGCCGCGTGTCGTGCTGGCGCTGGCGGCTTACATCCAGTTTTACAAAGGCGAGTGGCAAGGTCGTTCGCTGCCCGTGAGCGATGACCCGCAGATCATCGCGTGGTTCCACGACCAATGGCAAACCGCGCCGTCAACCGGGTCGCTGGTAGCCGCCACTTTGGCGAACGCAAATCTATGGAGTGCGGATTTAACCACCATCCCCCAACTGCAAACGCAGCTCACGCAGTACCTGACGCAGATCGCGGATGGAGAACTACCGCAGCTACTCGCCTCACTTGGCTAACGGAATTTGCGATCCAACCATCCGTTGTGCAGTCAGACGGATGGTTTATTTATCAATGAGGATTTCAGGGACGAATCAGTTGAAATGGCTTTTCATCATGATTCGGCGATTGGGGGCTTCAACCATATTTCGCGATATGGAAATTTCCCACGAATATTGGCATTGAAGTATTTGCCTTTTGACTCGCTTGTCAAAAAGTCCTGATACACCGATTCATCCACATCAAAATATTGGTACACGCGACCGCTGTTGAATTCAATTTCGAGGACACGCGAATAGCCCGCCCCGCTGACCACGCTCGACTCCAGTTCTTGCATCTCCATCCGTCAACCTCCTACACTCATCCCTAATATTTAATCATTTCATATCAAGCATAGAGGATGGCGCACGCCCGATACTGGGTAAACTGGCTATTTCTACAGAAATCGTGAGGCGGTTTTGCTGGCTTTGGGCTTCTTTTCATGAGGCGTTTGCCTGCCGGGCGAGAGATGACTAGAATTTGTGGAGCAAGGCTGCCGGGTGCCAACAGCTTATAAAAGGACGGTCATGTGCGTTATGTAACGGTTGATGAACTCGTGTATATCAACGAGCAGGTGGTGACGGGCGAGGCCATCCACACGATTGTCGAAGGCAAGCGGGCAGTGCGCGACATCGGATTACTGGCGGCGGCTGCCGCGCGACCGGAAGCCAGTGCCTTCGGTGAGGATGCCTACCCGACGTTGAATGAGAAAGCCGCAGTCCTGCTGCACGGTATCACCCGCAATCATCCTTTTGCCGACGGAAACAAACGCACAGCGACGGTGGCGGCGCTGTTCATGCTGGCCGTCAATGGGCAGCAGGTGACATGGGCGGCAGAAGCGGCACTGGAATGGATCGTAGCGCTGGCAGAAGGCAAGCGCACAGCAGTAGCCTTTGCTGAATGGCTGCCAACGACCCCCGCAGTTGCCAACCTCGAACCGGACGCGAACCGTGACGCGGCGCTCATCGCGACTTTGGTACACGAACACGATTGGCTGCTGACCGAGCTAGCCGGACGCTAGAGAAGTGAATACCCCGAAAAGTGGGGAATGACATAGGGGTTCGGATGCCCTAGGATAGCAACGGATGATATGCCAAGTTGTTTCCTGTATATAGGGAATACGATGCAAGGAGGTTCGGGATGTTCAAACGTGTATTGATGATAGCAATTTTGCTGGTGGCACTCGTTGGCTGCCAGATGGGCATAGGAACAACCGGCGATACCGCCAATGACCCGGAAGCGGCGCAGCAGTTCGTTCCGCCAAATATCGCTGGCTATAATTCGACCGACGCGACCAGCGTAACCGACGCGCTGACCAAAGCCGGCGCGGCGGGGTCGCTGCTGACAGGCAACCTGCCGATGGCGGGCGCGATTGCCAAGCTGGATACCATGATCGCCTGTTACAAAAATGTCGGTGCGGTGGCAGCACGGGTGTATACCGATGTGAACATCGCCTCCAACCCGACCGCGCCAAAAGTCGGCGTGCTGGCGGTGATCAACACCACCCGTTTGCAGAACAATCTCATGTCGTGCGTCTTGAACACCAACCCCTTCTCGGCGCAGTCGGCAGGTGAAATCGAGCCGTGCGGTGGCAGTGGTGATAAGGTGGTCAACGGCGAGACGTTGAACTATGTGTACGCGGCGACCACACCGGAATTGTGCGCGACCTTCCAATCACAGTTTAATTAACCCCCAACGGATTAGAAACATAAAACCGCCTCAGACCGGGGCGGTTTTGATTCACATTAGCTGGCGACAAAGCCGTTGCGGTTATGCGAACCGTCGCAGAAGGGCTTGTTGCCGGAACCCCCGCAGCGGCACAGCCATTCGTCAACGCTTTGGAACACGGTTTCGCCCTCATCGTTCACGAGTGTGAAGTTGCCTATGAGGTGCAGTGAACCGTTGGTCGTGGTTTCAATACGGAGCTTGCCCCCTTTGGTCGGGGCAACGGTCATCACCGGTTCGGCCACGGTTCCCGGCGCGGAGAAGCCAATCGAAATGTGGGAGTTGTCGCAGAACGGCTTATTCTCCGACGCGCCGCAGCGGCACAACGCCAGCCGTGTATCATGAACCACGACCTCTCCCGCGCCGTTGACGACGGTCACATCACCGCGCACATACAGCGGCCCATCTTCATCGAGGCGGATCGTGTTCTCGATAGGTGTTGGTTCGACTGCACCACCATCTTTGCGTTCATAGTGCAGCGCACCGGATGGACAGTGCAGAATGGTGGCTGCCACACCATCCGCGAGGCCAGCGTCCGGCTGTACCCACGGGCGCTTGCTGTTATCGAATACGGCATGTAAGCGGCTGATACATTCGGCGGCGTGGATGCAGCGTCCGGCATCGTAGCTGACATCAATTTTCTCGCCGGTGTACTTGTGAATACGATGAGCCATCGCGTTCTCCTCATCTTCAATGGACTATGACGGGTGTAGATGAGACTGATACAATCCGGTTTATAACGCGCTTCGGGGGCGCGGGCAAATTCTTACTAAAATGGTCTCGTCTATGGGTGAGCATACACAGGACATTTCATTATGGAAATCGCATGGGGGCGGGTGCTGCCCGTTATCGTCTCGATTGTCATCATTATCACGATTGCCGTGCTGCGGGAATACTCGAAAACGCTGGCGGCGATTGCGTCCACCATGCCCATCAACCTGCCGCTGGGGATGTGGTTGGTGTACGGCGGCAGCACCAAAGCCGAGATGGAGCAGTTTACACGGGCGCTGGCGCTTAACCTGATTCCGACGTTCGCCTTTGTGGTCATCGCGTGGCTGGCGGCGAAGGCCGGTTGGAAGCTCATCCCGATGGTGCTGGCGGGGTACGCGGGTTGGGGCGTGGGTTTGTTCCTGCTGATGCTGGTTCGGCGGGCATTTGGGTTCTAAAGCTGATAGGTTTTAGAGATTCAATGTACCTGATGTCGTGGGATATAATCGCACAAATGGTTATGATTTTTCGGATCTTAAAACCTTTTGAAAGTCATTGAAATGCTGGACAGTCTATCTGCTGTCCCTACACAAACGTGTGCTTGTGGCGCGTATTGGCTGTAGGGACGCGAGACAGCGCGTCCGCTGCCTACGTATTCAGTACTTTAAATGGCTTATTACACATAATAAAATTCAATTTTGCTTTTGACTGTCAACTGTTGACTGATAACTGTTAACTAAAATAAGGACTTCTTTCATGGACTTTGAACTCAGCGCCGAACAACAAATGTACCAACGCGCCGTGCATGATTTTTGCGACGGCGAACTGCGCCCGTATGCCACACAGGTCGATGAGACAGGCGAACTGCGCTGGGATGCCATCCGCCGGATGCCCGCGCTCGGCCTAACGGGGTTGCAGGTGCCGGAAGCCTACGGTGGCGCGGAGTTGGACAGTATCAGCGCGGCAATAGCGATTGAGGAACTTGGTTGGGCGTGCGGCTCGACGGCGATTTCGCTGGCCGCGCATAACGGCCTGTGCTGCGTACCGATCACCAATTGGGGGACGGACGCACAGAAACAGCGCTACCTCCGCACACTGACCAGCGGCACGGTACTGGGTTCGCTGGCGCTGACCGAACCCGGCGCAGGGTCAGACTTGGCCGGTGGGGTGCAAACCAGCGCCGTACGCGACGGCGATAGCTGGGTGATTAACGGCAATAAGGCGTGGATTACCAACCCCAAGTTCGCGCCGGTAATCGTGGTGCTGGTACGGCTGGACAAAGAAGCCGGAACACGCGGTTTCGGGATGCTGCTGGTCGAGCCGGGGACACCGGGGCTGACCATTCACCCACCAGAAAAGAAGATGGGCTTGAAAGGCTCACCCACACAAATGCTAACGTTCGAGGATGTGCGTGTACCTGCCGATGCGCTGCTCGGCGAGGTGGGGCGCGGCTTCCACCAGACCATGCAAACGCTCGACGGTGGACGTATCAGCATCGGCGCGTTGAGCATTGGGCTGGCACAGGCGGCATTCGAAGAAGCAGTCAAATATGCCCAGCAGCGGCGGGCATTTGGCAAACCCATCAGCGAACATCAGGCCATCCAGTGGATGCTGGCGGACGCGGCGGTTGAGATCGAAGCGGCGCGGATGCTGGTGTATAAGGCCGCGTGGATGAAGGACGCGGGTAAAGACTTTGGCAAGATGGCCGCGATGGGCAAGCTGAAGGCGACCGAGGTAGCCGAGAAGGTGTGCCACAACTCAATTCAAATTCACGGCAGCTACGGTTACAGCCGCGAGTTCCCCGTCGAGCGCATCTACCGAGACCAACGGCTGATGAGCATCGGCGAAGGCACGAGCGAGATCCAGCGCCTCGTCATCGCCCGCCACGTCCTGCGCGAGATGGCGGCGATCTGAGCGAGGCACAGTCGTTGTGTTGTATAATCCTGATGAAGCATGAAGTGGAATGGAGCTTACAATGCTCGTCGCTAAAAAACTCTATACCTTTGACGAATTCGAAGCGTACATGAGCCAGCCACAAAATACGGATCGCCTGTTTGAACTCATCAACGGGGAGATTGTAGAAAAAGTGCCGACCCAAGAACACGGCGTTATCATGGTCAATATTGCTGCTGACTTCAAAATGTATTCACGCCAAAACAATTTTGGACGAGTCGGAGCAGAAGTTCTTCATCGGATGACGACAGATAACTATAATGGTCGTCAGCCAGACGTGTCCTTCTATATCGACACGACTGAACCGATCAGTAAAAAAGGCGCAGTGCCACGTATGCCGGATGTCGCTGTCGAAATTCAATCACCACGAGACAGCATCAAAAAACTGCGCGAAAAGGCCGACTACATGCTCGCAAATGGGACGCGCATGGTGTGGTTGGTGTATCCGGCGAAACAACTGATTGAAGTGGTCACGCTGGATGATGTGGAGTTTTACACCATGGATGACACGATCAGCGGCGAACCTGTGCTGCCCGGTTTCACAATGAAGGTTCGTGATGTGTTTGAGGGCTAACTGATGCTAGACGCACCCGCAAAACCGAAACTGCTTTCGCTTGACGACTTGTTGAAGCTGGGCAAAGGGATCGAAATTATCGACGGCCAAGTGCTTCAAAAGAGTGCGTCAGGAATACTGCATCAGTTAGCTAGTCAAAATGTTCATCATTCCATTGATACCTACCTCAATCAATTCAATTTTGGTGTCATTTTTTCTACTGGCCTGACCTACCTGATGCTTTCGGATACCAAAGGGCTTAAAAACTCATTTGTGCCGGATATCTCTTTTATCCGGCTGGAAAACATTCTACCGATGTCGGATAACACCAAACCATATCCGGGTATCCCAGATTTAGCGGTAGAGGTGATTTCCCCCGGTGAAGACGCGGACGATATTCAGACCAAACTCCGCACGTATCTCGCGAAGGGAACGGAGCAGGTGTGGTTGGTATACCCGACCACCAAAGAACTGCACCAGTATCGGCGCGATAACAACCCTGAGATACGCATTTATCGCGGTTCACAAACGCTTGATCTAGCTGATTTGTTCCCCGGCTTTGAACTCACCACCGACCAAATATTTGCGATACCAGAATGGGCGCTGCGTTAAGTATCCCCCGATTGAACCCTCACATGACCCAACACGCCCGACACCTATCCATCCTCGTCCTCATCCTGCTGCTGGCGGCTGCGACACGCATCACCAATGTCGGCAGTTGGCCGCTGTGGACGGACGAAGGCTGGAGCATCTGGGCAACCGACGGCTCACAATTAGATGTCGTATTTGATAACCTCGCCCATGACCGCCACCCACCGCTGTACTTCGCGGCGTTGTGGGGCTGGCGTTCGCTCGCGGGAGACAGCCCACTCGCCCTGCGCTACATCAGTATCGCAGCGGGGTTACTGACGGTGGCCGTCGCCTACCGCATCGGCGCGGATGTGTTCAGTCGGCGGGCAGGGTTATACGCGGCGCTGCTCTTGGCGGTGCTGCCAATTGCCGTCTACTATAGCCAAGAAGTGCGGCACTACGGCGCGTTCGTCCTGTTCGTCCTACTGTCGTGGTTATGCTTCCTGCGATTCCAAAAATATCCCACATTTGGGAAATGGTTGGGATATATTTTGGGATTAACCGCCGCGTTTTACACGTTGTACTTCGCCGTGCTCCCCTTAGCCGTGCAGGTCGTGGTCGGCTTAGTGTGGGGCTGGCGGTTGCGAAATACCGGCACGCATCCGCGCTACAAGAAACCTTTCTTCTGGTTAATCGGCGCGTGGGTCGTGACAGCCGTTCTCTACCTGCCGTGGTTGTGGGTGATCGCCACCATTCAATTCCCGACGCTCACCACCGGCATCGGCAACCTGCCGGGGACTTACGCCGCGACGCTGGCGAATATCCCCCCGCTCGGCGAACTCTTGCTCAGTACGCAGTGGGCGCTGCTCTTGGGTTTGGGGGCGCTGGCCGTGTGGGCGATATACAACACTTCCACACAACCCGAATTTCGTAGGGACGGCATACATGCCGTCCGATTACCCCAACAAGGGGCGGTGGTGTTGGGCGGCGTGGGGCTGCTGGTGGCGATGTTCATACTAAGCTACCGCTTTAACCTGCTCTCCGGTCGGACGCTGGTGTTCCTCGTGCCAATGCTCGTCGTAGTCTGTGGTTACGGTGCGAGCCTGCTTGAAACCCCTCGCCATGAGGGCTGGCGGCGGACTGAGCCTGCGAAGGTAGCCGACGTGGGGGAAGGGGTGAGGGTTCAGCCTCTCAGCCCCTCCCGCCTTGTAACTCCTGCAAACCTTCTACTCGGCGCGTGGCTGCTAGTGACCCTCGCCAGCCCGACCGTTATTCAACCGCGCATCGACAGCGACACCGCAGCCGGTATCGTGGCGGAGGATTACGCGGCGGGTGATTTGATCGTGCTGGAAACCGGCTGGGATGACAACGCCTTTGCCTACCAACTGCGGCGTGTCCTGCCGGAGGCCGAAATCGTGCGGACGATTACCCGCGCCGACATTTACTCCGACCAGAAAGACTTATTACCCGCGCTCATGCCCCAGCTCGACTCGCACCGGCGCGTCTGGGTGGTGCAGTGGTTACAAGCCCCGCAGATTATGAACGCGCTCGATTCTGGCACGGCAGGCTATCAACCGGTGATCCGCCGCGAATTGCCCGTGAACGCCGATTATCGCCAGCGCTTCGGTGACTCGGTGATCCAGATGGTGCTGTACGAGAAGCCAATACTCGATGCTCAATCGTGGCAGTTCGGCGACCTGTTCACCCTCCGCGATGCCTTAGCGCCCACGCAGGCTCACACGGGCGAACGCCTACCCATTGACCTATGGTGGAGCGTGACCGCACAGCCAACTCTCGACTACTCGGTGGGCGTGTTCCTGCTCGACAGTTCCGGTGCAGTGCGGGTTGACCACAACGGCGCGCCTTCCGATAAACCGACAACCATATGGACAGCCGATGACCTGTACTTCGACCGTCACACGCTGACTCTGCCACCCGATTTACCCGCCGGACGCTATTCGCTAGTGGTCAAAGTCTACTGGTACGGCGATAATGAAGCGCTGCCTGTGGATGGGCAGCCGTTCGCGACGATTGGTGAGATCGAGGTGCAGTAGTGGAAAAGGCTTTCGAGCGCCGCCCGTATTGGGTTCCGGTGGTGCTGGCGTTGTTGACCCTGTTATTCATGCGTCCGGCAGTTCTGCCCCCCAACGGCGAGGTGCTGGCCGCGAATGATTTCCGCGCGATGTTTTACCCGCTGACCACTATGCTCCACGACATGGTACAAGCGGGTGAACTTCCCCTGTGGAATCCCTACACCTTCATCGGCCATCCGCTGATCGGCAACCCGCACTCGGCACTCTTTTACCCTGCGACTTGGCTCATTATGCTGATCGGCGCGGATCGCGGCGTGGGCTTGGCGCTCGCCTTCCACGTCTGGCTGGCAGCGTGGGGTATGGCGCGGTTGATGCGCGGCTTCGGCGCGACGCACACGGCAGGCTTACTAGCGGGCGTGGTCTTTGGCATGAGCGAGTGGATGGGGACACGCTTCTACGCCGGTCACTACACGCTGATTATGGTCGCGGCGTGGATACCATGGGCAGTCGCGGGTTATCACTTCGCGCTCAAACGCGGCACGTGGCTGGCGACGATACCGGCTGGCGC
>Ga0209460_1000342_pt1 | contig 47601 bp, 52 predicted proteins | sample EBPBio132013_DNA_FD_185868 | JGI IMG/M metagenome (GOLD analysis project Ga0209460, IMG submission 185868) | Wastewater treatment Type I Accumulibacter community from EBPR Bioreactor in Madison, WI, USA - Reactor 2_5/13/2013_ DNA (SPAdes)... | ecosystem: Engineered > Bioreactor > EBPR >... | reverse complement strand
GTTCTGTTTCTGTCAACTTATTCAAACCCTTTCTTTTTCCCTAAATTAATCCTACCCACTCATTTTCACAAAGAGCCTTTAAAAATGTTTAACTGACAAAAACAACAAACCGCTAACCGTACCTACCCATATGCCTGGTTTTCGTGTTCCAAAGACAGTTTTGTGGTTAATCAAACATTAGTTTTTCAAACCAAGTTTTGTGGTAAAAAGGCCCGCCCTTCGGGTAGCTGCAAACCGTTAGCAGCCAGTGAACAATCGACCGTGCGATGGACATTGAATCAGAAGATTGAATTAAACCATAAACATAAAGGAAGATAATTCAATGCAGAAAAAGTCTCTGGTGGTAATTGACATTCAAAATGACATTACCAAAAACTACAAAGAAATCATTGACAATGTTAATCGGTCAATAGATTGGGCAGTGGAAAATGAAATTCATGTCGTTTACATCAGGCATTATAACTTGTCTGACGGCACAAGAACTTTCAAACCTGATACCCGTGGGTCTGAATTAGTTTCGGACATGAAATTGGTATCCAAAAACATTTTTGAAAAGTCCAAAGGAAACGCATTGACCAGCGAAGATTTTGCTGACTTTATCAAAAAAAATGAAATAAGCGAATTTTACATTACAGGAGCAGACGCCATTGCCTGCGTGAAATCAACCGTATTTAATATGTGCAAGGAAAACTACAAAGTTACAGTCTTATCAGATTGTATTACGAGTTATGATAAAAGGAAAATTGACGAAATGCTGAATTATTACTCCGGCGGATAAATACAATTTATGCTGCATAGCGAATTCTGTGGTGCATAAAGAAGTTCTTAACGACTGAAGGTGATTTTTGCAACCCAATCATGTGAGACCTCATCTTCTTTATCAACTGTTCCTGAGTTCTCGATGGTGGTCTTGAATGTACGCCCTGCTTTAAATCATTATTCAAATATTCATCTGGGTTTAATTCTGGTGAATAGGAGGGCAGGAAAAATACTTCAAGTTTGTCCTTCACCTCTTCCAGGTAGGTTTTAACTATATTGGAATGGTGAACTCTTAGGTTATCCAAAATCAAAATGAGCTTTTTATCTGCACCCTTGATTAATTGCTTCAGGAATTTAATCATCATATCTGCATTGAAACTCCCTTCATAAATCATAAACCGAACTTTGCCTTCATTGGTTACTGTGCTGATCATGTTCGCGCTCGCACGCTTTGCACTTAGCCGGATTACTGGTGTTTTGCCCTTGGGTGCGTAACTTCTGCCTTGCTGGCTATCATTTCGAATGCCAGTTTCATCTCCCCAATGGATTTCTGCCTTTTCTGCTTTGGCTTTTGCCTTTATATCTGGATAGGTTTCCTTTTCCCATTTGGCTACAGCTTCTGCATTTTGCTCGTAGGCTCGCTTCAATGGCTTCTGTGGCGTGAATCCCCAACGTAAAAGGTAATCGCCCATCGTTCGTACCGGAACCTTGATTTCAAATTGCTGCTTGATTAAATCTACTATTGCCTGCCGGGTCCAGAGAGCATAACTCAATTTATACTGATCAGGAGCCTTATCGGTTATGAGCTTTTTAATCGTCTCTTCCTGATCTGGAGTTAACTTCCGGCTTTCACCTTCCTTGCGTCCCCGCTGACCACTTTTTATTCCAGCAAGTCCTTTTCTTTTATAGTTACGATGCCATAGACGAACTGTATTGGAATGTACTCCAATTATTAATGCAACTTCGTCGGTCGTTCGGCCTTGGCTTCGCAACTTCATGGCTTGCTTTCTTAGGGCTTCCTGAGTTGCTTGATCTAATTTTCTAACATCTTGTTTTTCCATAAATACAAGATACTTAATATTTTATTTAAATGCTATTTATCCGCCGTGGTAATATTACGAAAAAAATGGCAGTAAAATAATTACTTTGAGTGACTTGTTAGCTTCCAAATAAAAATGCCGACAGCTTACAAGGCTCTAGCCAATAAGGGTTTAAAAGGTTTGCGAAGGTTTGTTGCCCACTTCAACTTTTCTTGTAACATAAAAAGACATCACCCGTAATCCCTTACGTCACATACACTCGATCGTTACAGGCAAGTATCTCAGAAAAGAAACAACAGAAAATAAAATGCAAGACTTACTATTTGGCTTTATCTCAAAATATATTTCTCTGACGGAGGATGAAAAGAACGCAATTGTTTCTTTAGACATATTCCGTTCTTTTAAAAAAGGAACAACTTTACTCGGGGAAGGACAAAAATCGAAAGATAGCTACTTTGTTTTAAAAGGCTGTATCCGGGTTTATTACATCATAGACGGCGAAGAAAAAACGACCGCTTTCTACACCGAAATGGATGCATTAACACCTCATTGTGTTATAAACAATACTCCATCCGGATATTTTATAAGCTGTGTAGAAAACTCACTGCTTTTAATTTCCAATGCTGATATGGAAACAGAAGTAAACAATAAATTTCCCAAGTTTGATACCATGTGCAAATTATTTTCTGCAGAACTTCTGGTAAAACAACAAATGGACTTTGACGAGTTTAAAACTTCCTCGCCGGAACAACGATACCTGAACTTATTACAAAAAAGACCGGACCTTATTCAGCGTGTACCCCAACACCAATTGGCGAGCTATTTAGGTATCAAACCGCAATCATTAAGCAGACTAAGAGCAAGAATTCTCGAGAAGAAGAGCTAACCCGTTTTTCTTAACTTAAGTGAACGTTTTTAAGTTTATTGCTAATCTATCTTTGCATTATCGTTTAAAATAAAAGGAAAAAAATGCAAATGAAAAGTTTCTGGATTGGCCTTGTCTTAGTTTTTGGAAGCAGTTTACAGGTAAACGCACAGTATGAGGAAACGGACAGCACTTACAAACGGTGGTTTGTGGGGAGTTCGTTCTACATGTTAGGAAACTTTATTCCTGACGACCCAAATCCGCCTGAGTATATCCAGTTAAATATTGGCTACCGGATAACACCGAAAGATGTTATCTCCTTTAGGTTTAAAAGATCCATTTATTCCTGGCCGCTTGGTATTTCAATTGGGCCTTCGCTTGATGCCCCGGGGAAAAACTATCCCGGACATGCGCGCATTCTTGCACCAACAATAGGATATCAACGCTTTTGGTGGAAAAATGCCTATACGGCCCTTTATGCCATGAATGCTTTTGAAAAATATTTTGATGCGAACAATAAAACGATTGGAAATGGATACACATTATATCTGGACTTCTATTTAGGTTACCAATTTACGTTTTTTAATAACCGCTTCTTTATTGAACCTGCTATTGGAATCAGTTATTGGCCAATAAGAACTAATGTTCCGGAATCTTTTAAAGCAGTAGAAAAAAAATGGAACAACTACGTCATTCAACCTTGGTTTGATTTTGGATTTAATTTTTAAACCTTCAAAAATGAAATGATGGCAGTTATCTGCACATAATACGGTTCGTCTGAAGTTTTGCAAATTCAGGGGGTACTAACCCCTTTCATACTTGACCCTGGTCAACGTGTTCAACAGCATTCTTTAACGGGCCAGGTATACGACCTCAATCATTAAGCAGAAGAAGAACAAGACTTCTTAAAAAAATAGCCATAACGTGTTCACATAAGTGAATTGGTTATGGCATCTCGCCACTCTACCATTGAACAAACAAGTAACAACAATATTAATTTAACGAAAAAAATAATCGATATGCTAAAGAAAAAAATCATTCTCCTCCTTGCACTTTTAAGTGCTTTTTCTCTGAATCTTCAAGCGCAATATGATGAAACAGACAGCACCTACAAACGCTGGTTTGTTGGAAGTACCATGTTTGTACTAGGTAATCTATCTCCCGTAGACCCACCCGACTTCGTTCAACTCAATTTAGGCTATCGTCTTACAGGAAAGGATGTAATTTCACTTGAACTCATAACCTGGAAATATTCATGGCCACTTGGTTTGAACCCATTTTACAACAATTCATACGGAAAACCTGAAGAAGAATTTCCGGGCTATATAAGAGAATTTGGTATTGCATTTGCTTATCAGAGGTATTTTTGGAAAGGTCTTTACGCAGCAATGCACGTAATGCCTACTTTGCAAACATTTGTGGATGAAAAGGGAAAGAAAGTGGATAGTGGTTTTCAGTTATTCTGCACGAATCGGGTTGGCTATCACTTTAAACTTTTTAAGGATAGCTTTTTTATAGAACCCTCACTTGGTGTTGCGTACCGTCCCTATCAAACTGAAATGCCGAATGGTTTTAAACAAAAAGATGACAAGTGGCCAAAATTCACACCTGAACCAGGTCTGCATATTGGATTTAATTTTTAGTAGGAAATTTATGAATTCACCAGAAACCCACCAAAATGCATTGGAAGACATCAAAGTCAGTGTGAAACTAAAGCTTGCTTCGCTGTGGGCGAGCTTTATGTTTCTCTATATCTATGTTGATTATTTCGCCTTATACATGCCAGGCAAGATAGATGGTATTCTGAATGGGAAAGTGTTTGTATTTGATATTTCGCAAGGATTTATTTTAACTGCACTTTTCTTAGCTGCCATTCCGATGCTGATGATTTTTCTTTCCGTTGCCATGCCAGCTAAAGTAAATCGATTGACAAATATCAGTGTGGCCATCATTCTTATCCCCTATATGCTGTTCAATCTGGCAGGAGAGGTTTGGATGCACATGATTTTTGCTGCTGTTGTTGAAGTCGGTCTCCTTTGTCTGATTATTCGTTATGCATGGAAATGGCCCCGTATTTCAAATTCTATAACTTAAATAATTTATTATATGAAGAAAATATTAATTATTAACGGGCATCCTGATAAGGAAAGTTTCAATTTTGCCCTTGTAGACTCATACAAAAAAGGAGCAATAGCATCAGGTGCAGATGTGAAAGAAATCAATATCCGCGAATTAAACTTCAATCCAAATTTACAATTTGGATATCGTAAAAGAACAGAACTCGAACCAGACCTTATTGATGCCCAGGAAAAAATAAGGTGGGCTGAACATTTGGTTTGGATTTATCCCGTTTGGTGGGGTTCTCTTCCTGCGATTATGAAAGGATTTATTGACCGGGTTTTTCTTCCGGGTTTTGCATTCCAAAAAAGAGAAAATTCAGTTTGGTGGGATAAGTTACTCAAAAACAAATCTGCAAGAATCATTTCAACCCTTGACCAACCTGCTTGGTTCTATTGGCTGGTATATCGACAACCAAGTTATAATGCAATGAAAAAACTAACACTTCAATTTTGCGGTATATCACCTGTTAGCGTAACGACTATTGGTCCTATTCGTCTTTCAAAGGAAACTTACAGACAAAATTGGTTGAGAAAAGTTGAAAAGCTTGGTCTTTCTAACAATTAAAGGATAGGATTTTGTTTAAACAAATCCCAATGAAGGCAGTTATTTGCACCCAATACGGAACCCCTGAAGTTTTGCAAATTCAGGAGGTTTCGAAACCATTACCCAAGGACAATCAAATTCTTGTCAAAATAGTTGCTGCTGCGGTCAACTCTGGGGATGTAAGGGTAAGAAGCCTTGATGTCAAAGGGTTTGAGAAAGTCATTATGCGATTGGTTTTGGGTATTTCAAAACCAAGAAAGCCCATTTTAGGAACTGTTTTTTCGGGGGTTGTTGAAACAGTTGGAAATAACGTTTCCAGGTTCAAAGCAGGTGATAAAGTATTCGGTATGACAGGTTTTAATTTCGGGACTCATGCAGAGTATATTGCTGTTAATCAAAATGCTACTGTAATGGAAATGCCAGAAAATGCCACCTACGAAGAGGCTGCAGCCATCATTTTTGGCGGGCAGACAGCCATTCATTTTTTGGAGAAAGCAAAGATAGCCGAAAAGTTAAACCCAAAAATATTGATTATCGGTGCAACGGGATCAGTTGGAACAGCCGCAATTCAAATAGCAAAATATTACAAAGCTGATATAACCGCAGTTTGCAGTTCAGAAGGATACAAACTTGTTAACGAATTGGGAGTTACAAACGTTATTTTATACGACAAAGAAGACTTTACCAAACAAACGGAAAAGTTTGACATAATTTTTGATGCAGTTGGTACATCCAACAGAAAACAATGTGGAAACCTCCTGACCGAAAACGGAATTTATACAAGTGTTAGTTCAGGATATGCCTCCGAAACCATACAACAATTGCAGCTACTAAAAGAGCTGTTTGAAAAAGAAGAGTTTAAGGCAGTAATTGACAGGACGTTTCAAATGGACGAAATAATAAAAGCACATCAATATGTTGATACAGGAAGAAAAAAGGGTAATGTGGTCCTAAGAATCAGCGAATGACATGAACACCAGCCACCAAAAGGGGTTTTCAATTTCGCACTTCACTAAATTAAAAGAAAAAAGGAAAGCAAAACAGTGAGAAAATCAATTGTACTGACCATTGCAATTTTTTTTGCTGCTTTATTGCATGGACAATCCATATTTTCGGAAGAACAGCAGGAAATACAAAAAACTGTTGTAAACATGTTTGAAGCTTTATCAAATCGGGATTCAATTTGCCTTAAGGCTCATTGCACGACCGACATTACCTTATACGAATATGGTCAAATCTGGACTATTGACACCTTGATAAATAAGGCAATAACGAAGAATACAGATGCTGATTTTAAACGTACCAATTCTTTCGAATTTATCAATACTGAGAAAGATAAAAATACAGCATGGGTAACCTACAGGCTTACTTCAGTGATTACCAAAAACAATAAACAAACAACGGTGCAATGGCTCGAAACCGTAGTATTAGCAAATGAAAAAAAGCAATGGAAAGTAAAGCATCTCCATTCAACACTGATAAAAAGAAGTTAGAAGATCCGGATTAATGAAGATAATTTTTGCAGGAACAGCAGCCAACAAGTGCTACTTACAATCCCGGCAAACAAAAAGCAAAAACCGTTAGCAGCAATTTTGTGTAAGTCCCGAAGTGATTCTTTTTTTTGTATTACCCCGGTGGTTATATCGAGTTGAAAGTCTTCGATAAAATCCTGCAAGCATGATCACTCATGCTTCGATACTATCCCGACCCCGATTATCGGGGCGGGATCACTCAGCATTACAAATTTGGATTGTTGTGATTTCTATTTATCCGCCAGAATAATAATTAAAGCAGTGTCTTTATCGAAAACCTTTCACAATTCCCTCCTTATTCGTGTTCCTCACTTTCCTTCCATCCTTTTCCAGTTTAATAATGTTCTCATTCCCACGTTAAAAAACCCGGCTTCCAACGGGAAGGCAGAAACATCAACCCACCTTATTGAAAAAGGGATCGACATCAAGTATATTTAGACAAAATCTGAATACCAATAGGTAGTGGGGATGGGGAGGTAGCGTAAACCCTATTGCAATACTCAATGGTACTAAAACATTTACTTTCTAACGACCTAAATTTCAACTTGACGGAATGATGACAACAACCTCTAAATCCCGAATAGAAACAATTGACCTGTTAAAAGGTTTGGTAATGGTGATAATGGCACTCGACCACGTTCGGGATTATTTTCATTTTTCAGCTTTTTATTTTGATCCAACAGACCCTACCCAAAGCACATTGCCAATCTTTTTTACACGATTTATCACTCATTTTTGTGCACCCATATTTTGTTTTCTTGCCGGGACATCTGCCTTTATGGTTGGAAAAAGAAAATCAAAAAAAGAGTTATCAGATTTTCTTTTAAAACGTGGACTCTGGTTGGTTTTTATCGAAATGACTGTCGTAAATTTTGCCTGGTATTTTGATGTTTATTTTAGAAGTCCGGGTTTGCTTGTCATTTGGTCTTTGGGTATCAGTATGATTGTTTTGGCAGCGCTGGTCCATCTTCCCCGTAAATTTATTTTGATATTTAGCTTAATCATTATTCTGGGACACAATCTTTTAGATACTGTACACTTCAACGGCAATGTGTTTTGGGCAATACTGCACGAATTCGCTTTTTTCAACATAACGGACGGAGTAGAATTTCTTGTCGGATATCCCATAATTCCATGGATTGCCGTGATGGCATTGGGTTATTATTTCGGTTCCTTTTTTGATGTATCTTATGATAGTAAAAAAAGAAAGCAATTGTTTAACATCATAGGAATTTCGGCAATTTTAATCTTCGTTATTTTAAGATTCAGCAATGTATATGGTGACCCGGTACTTTATAAAGAGTATGGCGTGTTATCAAAAGACGTGATTTCGTTTTTCAACCCTTCCAAATATCCTCCCTCTTTACTCTATTTATTAATGACATTAGGGGGTGCATTTCTTTTCCTGGCAAATACTGAGAAGTTTAAAGGTAAAGTTGTTGAGTTTTTTAGCACTTTCGGGCGGGTTCCCTTTTTCTATTACATTTTGCATCTGTATCTAATCCACCTTATCGCCCTGATTTTTGCAGAATTTTCAGGGTTCGGTTGGAGAATAATGATTTTACAGGATTGGGTAACTGAAACTCCAAGCTTAAAAGGATATGGTTTTCCACTTTGGGTGGTTTATTCTTTGTGGATTATTGTGGTTATTTTGCTTTATCCATTATGCAGAAAATTTGATAGTTATAAACAAAACCACAAAGACAAATGGTGGTTGAGTTACTTATAAAAGAAAGAAAAGAACATGGCACAAATCAATCCTCACTTTAACTTCAACGGAAATGCAGAAGAAGCATTCAACTTTTACAAATCCGTATTTGGCGGAGAGTTCAAAAATATTATCCGTTTCAAAGATCTGGCAAGTGATGAATTTCAGGTAGCAGAACATGAAGCAAATAAAATCATGCACATTGCTTTTCCAATCGGTAAAGGTATGTTAATGGGCAATGACGTACCTGAGTTTATGGGACGAACAAACGAAAATGAGAACAGAAGCAAAATTGTAATTACTGCAGAAAGCAAAGCTGAAGCTGACAACTTATTCAACGGACTTTCGGCCGGCGGACAAATTGAAATGCCTATTGGTGACAGCCCCTGGGGTTCCTATTTTGGTATGTTCAGAGACAAATATGGAATTGAATGGATGGTAGAATTTGACACGAATTCTAAAGGATAAATTTAGCCGAGGAAAAACAATGAGAAAAATATCCCTCCTCCTGATTGCGCTTTCCTTTACTTGCCTTGTTAATGGACAAGACACAATTTCACTCAATTTTACTTTTAATCATTTAGCTTTATCTGTAAAGGAAATAGACAGTTCTGCGGTTTTTTATAAAAATGTGATGAACTTACCAGAAATTACAAACCGAACAAAGACGGAAGGCATCAGGTGGTTCTCTCTTGGGGAAGGTAAAGAGTTGCATTTGATATCAATTGTGAAAGAAAATGTAACCGTAAATAAAGCTGTCCATTTTGCACTGACAACTACTGATTTTGACAATTTTTTAAAGAAACTTGAGCAGGAAAAAATTAGTTATTCAGATTGGCCTGGCACGCCCGGCAAAATAAATATCCGGCCCGATGGAATTAAACAGGTTTTCTTTCAGGATCCAAATGGGTATTGGATTGAAGTTAATAGTGTTGGGCAAAAGTGAAAATAATGTCCAGACTTTGAATGCGTGTTAAACCAATTTTACTTCGCTGATTTTCAAAGGTATAAAAGAACTCTTTTCTGACGATATTGTGCTTCATGACTGGAAGATCAGGGTAGAAGGAAAAGAAAATGCCTTAATTGAAACCGCGCATAATTTTGAATCGGTTAAATCAATTAAGATAGATGTTCTTTCAATTTATGAGAATGAAAATGCAGTAGCTGCTGAACTTCTGATTGTTCTCAACAAAAAAGATGAACTTTATGTTATTGATGTGATAACAGTAAATTTTGAAGGTAAAATCTGTTCAATAAAAGCATTTATAGGACGAGGCGATCAATAAAACTGATCTTCATATTTTTAAAAAAAATCAGCAGATTGTAATCCCAATTAGAAATGATGACTTATCCGAATCAAATAAAACCTTAATTGAACATAAAAAGTAAACTGTATGCAAGTAATTAATATAAATGAAAAGTTCAGCCTTTTTAATGATCATTGGAGTCCTAAAATAATTGGAGAATTAAACGGTCAGGATATCAAACTGGCAAAAGTTAAAGGTGAATTTGTTTGGCACAATCATCAGAATGAAGATGAACTATTCTTTGTCATCAAGGGCAAACTTAAAATTGAGTTTGTTGACAAAACTGTTGAAATAAATGAAGGTGAAATGATCATTGTTCCTAAGGGAATAGAACACAAACCAATTGCAGAAGAAGAAGTTTTGATCCTGTTATTTGAACCGAATAACATAAAGCATACCGGAGAAGTCAAGTATGATTTAACGGTTGAAAAATGCGAAAGGATATAAGTCGTTTGTTGTAACCATCATCTGGCGCACAAAAAAAATAACGGGCCAATTTCAAAAATAATCAAAATAAATGGGACAAATCAAAATGAGAAAAATAATTTCATTTATGCACATATCGCTTGACGGTTTTGTTGCGGGACCAAACGGTGAAATGAACTGGATTAAAGTGGATCAGGACATTTTTGATCATGTCGGAAAGCGGATCAGCGAAGGCGACACTTCACTATACGGACGAAAAACCTTTGAGATGATGGAAGGTTACTGGCCAACCGCCGCAGACAAGCCCGGGGCGACCAAACACGACATTGAACATTCAAAATGGTACAGCAAAGTCCATAAAGTTGTGTTGTCAAAAACAATGAAAGAAGACGGGTTGACAAACACAACCATTATCAGTGACAACCTTGTTGAAAGACTAAATGAAATCAAACAATCCCCTACTGACGGAAGTGAAGACATCCTGCTTTTTGGAAGTCCGACTGCCACACATTCACTTATGCAGCAGAATTTAATTGACGGCTACTGGTTATTTGTTAATCCCATTATTCTGGGGCAAGGAATTCCATTATTTGTGGATATCAAAGACAAAATTAAACTCAAACTTTTAACGACACGGGCTTTTACCTGCGGGGTTACTGAACTGAATTATAGTGTTGACAGTTTTGATGAGAAATAAAATAGCTCTTTTATACCTTAGTAAATATGCTGAGAAGGACCTAAAAGGCATCGAAGACCTTTTTTCAGAGGATATCGTACTAAGGGACTGGAAAATCAGGGTTACCGGAAAGAAAAATGCATTGGATGAAACACAGAAAAATTTTGAATCTGCAAATTCAATTGAGATTGAAGTCCTTTCCATTTATGAAAACGCTGAGACCGTAGCCGCTGAGTTGAAAATTACAGTCGACGGAAGCGAAGAGCTTTTTGTTGTTGATGTTATTACGATTAATGCTGAAGGCAAAATAAATTCAATCAGAGCCTTCCTCGGGCGGGGTGATTCGTAACGGTAAGAATTGCACTAGATTACCCCAAAACGGCAGCGCCCCATCACACTCCGGAATTCATCATTGATGATGCTGCCTTCAAGTTAGGTGTAATCACCTTTTGCAATCTGGTTTTTGATTATGCTGAATTGAATAAAAAGTAAAAAGGATTCTAAATGGTTGATCAACTAAAAAAAACGGTTCTCAAGGTTAATTCAATCAGCAAAGACTTTATGAATGTAAAGGCTGTGAATGCAATTTCATTCTCAGTTGAGCAAGGCGATATTTATGCTTTTCTAGGTCCAAATGGTGCAGGTAAAACCACAACACTCAGAATGTTGCTTGATATCATTAAACCCGACAGCGGGAGTATTGAATGGAATCTGAATGGAAAACAAAATCAGGTGCCTGATGCTGAAGATATTGGTTATTTGCCTGAAGAAAGAGGCTTATATCTGGATGTTCCAATACTCAAGTCATTGGTTTACCTGGCAACCATAAGGGGAATGGAAAAGACCGAGGCAAAGAAATCTGCTTTGGATTGGCTTGAAAAACTTGGTCTTGCTGACAGAGCCAAAGAAAAGCTGCAGGTTCTTTCCAAAGGAAATCAGCAAAAGATTCAGTTTGTGGCTTCAATACTTCATAAACCTGCATTTGCAATTCTGGACGAGCCTTTTTCAGGTTTGGATCCGCTTAACCAGGAACTATTTATCGATTTTATTAAAGAAATCAATAATCTGGGTACAACCATTCTGTTAAGCGCTCATCAGATGTCGCTGGTTGAGAAAATTGCCAATAAGTTGTTTCTGATCAATAATGGGCAGGAAGTTTATAACGGTTCACTACCCGGAATTTATCAATCATTTGGTGACAAAATAATCATTGAACTTCAGTTGGAAACACCTTTCAGCGAAGCTTCCTTTCAAAATTTAACCGATGCTGAAAGCATAGACGAAATTGATGATTTCCGGGTAAAAATTACATTCAACTTGCAAACAAACCTGGCGAAGGTGTTGCATGATTTGGCAAAAATTGAAGGCATTTGTGATATAACAAGCCACAAACCCGATCTGCACGACATTTTTCTTCAACTTTTAAAAAAGAAATAATTATGAGATATTTTTCGCAGGTTTTAACTGTTACCCGCTGGGAATTCAGCCGTTTTTTTAAACCAAAGAATGAAGCATTAGGCATAATCATTATGCTGGCAGTTTCAACTGTTGGTTATTTTGGCGGAAAATATGCATTTTCTGATACAGAGCAAAAAATGGAGATCTCTGTTGTGAATAATTTGGATACGACATTATCTGATTTTCTCAACAGCCGTTACATCGTAAAGGAAATTCCAAAAGACGAAAAGGCGGATTTTCTTGAACTTATCCGAAATCAAAAAGAAGGTATTTTGCTTGAATCCGGGTCAGAAGGATTTGTTGTAAATGCATATAAAAACACACGTGCCATTTCTAAACTGAAAGCTGATTTAACTGACTATCAAAAACAAAGAGAAATGAAAAAAATTGGGCTAAGTCAGATTGAATTGGCTACAGTTTTGTCACCTGCCCAGGTACAGGAATCTTTTATTTATTCCGATAATTCTGCTAAAAGAGTGGTACTTTCCTACTTTTTTGCCGGACTCATGATTATGGTGGTGTTCCTATGTTTTGCCTATCAGTTTACAGCAATAACCGGAGAAAAACAGTTAAAAATTACCGAACAAATTGTATCTGCTATAAGTCCGCAGGTTTGGATGGATGGAAAAATATATGGGATTACCCTTACCGGCTTATCATCCATGCTGACTTATGCAATCATGAGTATACTCGGTGGAATGCTGTTTTTCCAGTTTACAGGTTTACCTGCATCAGGCATACTTGACTATTTATCTTTGCCTTCAATTCTTATCTATTTGCCGTTTGCACTGATCGGTATTTTGATTTGGAATGCAATATTGGCTGCCATTGCTTCAATTATTACCGACCCCAATAATTCGGCGAAAAGCTCACTGATGATGCTCCCCATTGTTTTTGTTGTGACTTCCTTTTTGGTCATTCGTGACCCTGACAGCGGATTGGCACTTTTTCTTTCCTGGTTTCCATTAACCTCAGCAACCTCAATGCCCATCCGTTGGGCCATTACCGAAGTTGATAATTGGCAACTTGCCGGATCATTTCTTTTACTTGTACTGACGTTCTATTTATTACGGAAACTTGCAGCTAAAATTTTCAGGGTTTCCATTTTGATTACAGGGAAGGAACCTACATTCAGCGAGGTTTTCAGGCTTTCAAAACAAGCATAAGAAACGCGATCTGCCAACAATGTGAATTTTTCATAGACGTAACAAGTTAAAACTAATAAAAGGAACCTCCATGCCAACACAGACAAAAAACCCATTTACCTGGTTAGAAATTTATGTAGAAGATATGGCCAGAGCTCAGCACTTCTACGAAACCATTTTACAAATCAAAATGATTCCGATGGAAGCACCTGGAGGGTTTGGTGATTTGCAAATGGTGAGTTTACCTTGGGTTGAGAGTGGAGCAAACATCAGTGGTGCGCTTTGCAAAACCAATGATATGAAACCCGGAACTGGCGGAACACTGGCGTATTTTACCTGTGAAGATTGTGCAACAGAAACATCAAGAGTTGAAGCTGCCGGCGGACAAGTTTTACAACCCAAATTCCAGATTGGTGAACACGGATTTTGCTCAATCGTGATGGACACCGAAGGCAATACAATCGGGCTGCATTCAGTGAAGTAAGAACCAAACAAGTGGTTTTAAATTCAGCTGCCTTCGGGCAGCTGAATTTCGTTAGCTGTAACCGTTCAATTGCTAAGGGTATAGAAGGAAAAAATAAAATGAAAAAAATGAATAGTCATTACTTAATCAAACCGGTTTTTATTGCGCTTCTAACCCCTTTCATTTTAATGATTCTTTGGGCTTGTTCAAAAGATGAAGATCCTCTGGAAACACCCTCCGCTGTTTCATCAACTTTTGTATCGGCTGCAGCTGTTATTGATTCTATGGGGACGGGTTTCAATCTGGGAAATACTTTTGACTACAACATCCAAAGCACCAATCCAACATCAATTTACCCCATTATCGACCTGTATTTTAATGCCGGCATGAAACATATCAGAATTCCCGTTACCTGGATGGACGGGTTTGGCGGCAATACACTTGCAGATGCAAATGGAAATATAAACTTTTCCAATTCCAGATTTAACCAGTTGAAATCGGTTATTGATTATGCGATCAAAAAGAAAATGTTTGTTGTTTTAAATACACATCATGAACATTGGCTTAATACTAACTATGACGGTTCTGAACCCTTTAATACTGCATTCACAAATCTCTGGACCGGTATAGCAACCCACTTCAAAGATTATTCTCACCTGCTCATTTTTGAAGTTTTAAACGAACCACAGGGAGTCTTTGGTGATTGGAATGGAGGAGCAAGTCCATCCAGCAAAACAGCATTGGAGTTAACCCGGCAAATAAATAAGGTTGGTTATGATGCAATCAGGAAAACAGGTGGACTGAATACCAACCGTGTGATCATGGTTTCTACAAATGGAATGGGAAATCATAGTCAGTTAGACGAAGTGTATCCGTCTGTAGCCAGCCTGCCGGGTGGCGGATCAGACAAGTTTCTGGCCTTTCAGGTTCATACTTATGATCCATGGGCTTTTTGCGGTGAAACTGGGCGTAACACTTCCTGGCCTGGCAGTACTTCAATAGCGAACTCGTTAAAAACAGCTTCAAATTATGCGAAGTCTTTAAATGTCCCGGTTAATTATGGTGAATTTGGCGTTGGCCGTAATGCAAATGCTTCAGAACGTAACACCGATATTGTTAGGGAATATTACAGAACCATGCGTTTGACTTGTCTGAACGAAAAAATGTCACCGACAGTTTGGGACGACAGAGGATGGTTTGGACTCGTCAACCAAAATGGATCGGCCTTTGTTTACAACATCGTACCCACGATGATGGCAAAATAAAATAATTGTTTCTGGTTAAGGGATCCTTTTTACAAAACCAAAGAAATGAAACCCGGGACTGTCGGAACTCTGGTGTATTTTACCTTTGAAGATTGCGCAACAGAAACGTCAAGAGTTGCTTCTGCCGGCGGACAAGTTTTACAACCCAAATTCCAGATTGGTGAACACGGATTTTGCTCAATCGTGATGGACACTGAAGGCAATACAATCAGCCTGCATTCAGTCAAATAAGAATTTAAATAAATGGTTCAAAAATATAATGAAAAAAATCTCTCTGGTATCACTTTTTCTTCTGGTTACGCTTAGTGTTTGGGCACAAACCAAAGATGCAACAAACCTTGTATCTCCCAAAGTTTTTGTTATTCTTGATATTACCGTAAATGATTCAATTCTGTATGAGCAGTACAGAATAAATATTGAACCCGTTATTCAGAAATATGGCGGAAAGTATTTAGTCCGTTCAGGTGGAATGGCTTTTGAAAGTGACCCGGATCAGAAAATTATTCAGGGTGAGGGAAATTGGAATCCGAACCGATTAATCATTATAGAATGGAATTCGATTGAGGAACTTCAGAAATTTACCGCTTCGGAAGAATATAAGAAAATCGCCCAATTGAGGACAAAATCTGCAACAACCAAATCGATTATTGTGAAGGAATATTTGAAACATTAGTTTCTGTGGATTCAACAGAATTGAAGGTTATCAGGAAATTATGATAGGGGAATAGTCAGGGCAAAACCATTAAACCATGCAAAAAACAACCTTTAAAATTTCCAAAATGGACTGTCCATCCGAAGAACAACTGATCCGGATGAAATTGGCTGATCTGGAAACAATCTCCTCGATGGATTTTGATATTCCCAACCGGCAACTCACCGTTTTCCACACAGGCAATCACGACCCGATTTTCCAGAAACTCGACACCTTAAAATTTGATACATCTCTAATTGAAAGTATTTCGGCTGATAGTTCCGAAGCCGTAACCGGCAACCACAACCTGGAGAGAAGATTACTCCGGCAGGTTTTGGCCATCAATCTTTTCTTTTTTGGATTGGAACTGACAACCGGGTTTATATCTGACTCAATGGGTCTTGTAGCAGACAGTCTGGATATGCTTGCTGACAGTATGGTTTACGGACTTGCACTTTTTGCAGTCGGTGGGACCCTTATACTAAAAAGGAACATTGCGAAATCAGCCGGCTACCTGCAGATGATTCTTGCCGTTTTGGGTATCATTGAAGTGATCAGACGGTTTGCAGGAATAGAAACGGTTCCGGACTACCAAACCATGATTCTTATCTCAATTCTTGCCCTTGCCGGCAACGGACTTTGCCTGTATTTACTTCAAAAAAGCAAAAGCAATGACGCACACATGCAGGCCAGCCTGATTTTCACATCCAATGATGTTGTCGTTAACCTGGGTGTCATTTTAGCTGCCGGGTTCGTTTACCTGACGAACTCAAACTATCCGGATTTGATTGTTGGGTTAATTGTATTTGTCATTGTTTGGCGGGGAGCAGTTAAAATTCTGAAACTCTAGGGCACCTCTAAAAACCTCTTTTCTCACCTGATCCTGAACGAACTTTGCAAAAGGTTGTCAATCCCATCCCCCGAAACTAAATTTCCTGATCCGAGGTTTTATTGACTAACTTGGGAGGGGATGACAGTTGTTGAGGTTTTTAAAACTGCCAGGAAATAATAACACAGAAACAACCTATATGAAAATAATAATCAATTCGCTTTTAGCCTTTTTGTTTTTAAGTTTCGCCTCATCAATAAAAGCCCAGCCTTCTATTGATATTGAAACAGGTCTTGTTTCTACAGGCTATAATGATGTTCGGATTCCGGCCGATAAGGGTACTCTTTTTTCTTTTAAAGATGATTTAAAGCCAGAAACAAAAATATTTTATCGGTTGCGGGCAAGTTACACTTTTAATTTGCGTCATACCTTTTCACTTTTATATGCTCCTTTGGAAATTAAATCAGAAGGAAGTGTACCAAAGGACATTCGCTTTCAGGATGAATTGTTTCCTGCCAATACCAAAATTTACGGGACTTATAAATTCAATTCATACAGACTAACCTACAGATACGATTTGGTAACCAAACCAACTCTTGTATTTGGATTGGGTCTAACTGCAAAAATAAGAGATGCCAGAATCAGCCTTTCTTCCGAGGGTCATCCCGATGAGAAAACAAATGTAGGGTTTGTTCCGATTATTAATTTCAGGCTTTTGTGGAAAATAGATGATAAATTTGGACTTCTTCTTGATGGTGATGCACTTGCAGCTAAGCAAGGCAGAGCTGAAGATGTTCTTCTTGCTGCAACTTATAACTTGTCTGACAAGATCGGACTTCGGGCTGGATACCGAATTCTTGAAGGAGGTTCGGATGGTGATAAAGTTTATGGTTTCGCATTATTCAATTATGCTTCTTTGGGTGCGACCATAACCTTTTAGCACGTTATTTGAAACCAACTGAGCAATCAGGCTAACATGAACACCTGATACACGGTTCAGAACCGAACTTTGAAATCGTTGACATTGATTGGGTTTTTAGAGATTTTTTACCCCAGAATTTTCAGTTGCCTATTTCGATATATATAAAATTAAATAAAAGTAGACTTTCAGGAGAGAAATAACCGATGGAAAACGTTATCCTTTTCCCTTTTTCTGATTACTGGTTTTTTTATGCCGGATTTACGGCTTTCGTTTTATTATTGCTTGCCCTGGATTTAGGTGTTTTTCACCGGGAAGCTCATGAAGTCACTTTCAAAGAATCCTTAACGTGGAGTATTGTTTGGATTTCACTTGCTCTCATCTTTAACTATCTGTTTTTCTTATATGCCGGAATGAAGTTTGAAACTGATCCACGGCTTCTCGCCATCCCGGGCTTTGATCCCGATGCCTCAGCAAAACAGATCGGACTTGAATTTTTAACCGGTTTTATCGTAGAAAAAACGTTAGCGGTTGATAACATTTTTGTTTTTGTAGTGGTATTTAATTTCTTTGCGATTCCGCTAAAATACCAGCACAGAGTCCTATTTTTCGGAATTATTGGTGCATTAATCTTCCGGATCATCTTTATTGCAATGGGCTCAATTCTGCTGCAATATCAATGGATTGTTATATTCTTTGGCGTGTTTCTTATTCTAACCGGATTTAAAATAATTTTCGCACCTGAAAAACCAATTGATCCGGAAAAAAATCCTGTTATAAAACTGTTCAGAAAATTCTTCCCGGTTACCCCGACTTTTGAAGGACAAAAGTTCTTTTTGCGCAAGGAAGGGATTTTATATGCAACTCCGTTAATGGTTGCACTGGTTTTCATTGAAGTTTCTGATATCATTTTTGCTGTTGATTCGGTACCGGCAATTTTTGCAATTACAAAGGAACCGTTGATTGTATTTACCTCTAATGTATTTGCGATTCTTGGTCTGCGTGCCCTTTATTTTATGCTGGCAGGAGTCATTCATAAGTTCCGTTATCTTAAATATGGACTTGGAATCGTTCTGGTTTTTGTGGGATTAAAGATGGCGTGGTTAAATGAAGCTTTCGGCGGAAAGTTTCCTATCAGCTGGTCTCTCATGATTATTACCAGTATAATCACTGTCTCTATTTTTATTTCATTGTTTAAAAAGGAAAAAGAAGCATAAGGGAATGGGCACCTCTAAGAACACAACCGGTCAGCAACAACAATCAGTTTGAGGTTAATTTGAGACTTAATTTTGAGGAAATACACTACCGGATCAGAACTGACATCCGGTTTAAAAGGCGGTTACGGAATCTTGTTCTATTTGGCGGTTTAATTTTTCTGCTTGTCATTATTCTTGGCATTGCAGGCATCATCATGTTCTCTTCTGCAATTCTGGGATTCCTGTATTCAAATGCATCAGGTACGTATATTGGCCTTCAATTATTTGCGTGATTTTACAAGTTCGTTCATGCTGGATGATTTAAGTGCAACGCTGAATTCAATTGCCGGCAGCGCCAATGCAACCGAAATGAAAAATCTGGTGACCCAATATTTTGATCAGTTAAAAACCAATCCGTCAATTGATTTTCAGAACTTTCAGAATTTCATAGTCTCTGTTAAAAATTCGGTACTTGACAATCAGATAACCAGTACTGAGCTGGAGCTTGTTCGGTCTTTTATACTGAAGTAATGACACCAACCCTCTATTGAAGAAAACGCAAACGAATAAAAATGATGAAAACAAATGAGAGTCCGTTTCAAAAGATAACCAATGACAGACACTTCATCCTCGATTGTTATTCTGATATGTTATCCAGAATTAATGAACAGCCAATCATTTCTCTGATAAACAGCGATACGCCAGATTTTTCTGTTTTAGAAAATGACACAGTTTCTACTGAAAAAATTATACAATCGCTCAGTATTTATTTCCAGTTAATGACGTTGGTTGAAGAAAACGCAGCCACACAATACCGCAGAAAAATGGAGAATCAGGAAAATATTACATCAATACGGGGTTCCTGGGCAGAAGCTTTTCAAAACTGGAAAGATCAGGGCATTTCTGAGGATGAAATGCTTAAAGCAATTTCCGAAACTCATGTTATTCCGGTTCTTACCGCCCATCCGACAGAAGCAAAAAGAGTTACCGTAATTGAATTACACCGGGAATTGTATTTGCTCCTGGTACAGCGGGAAAACGCTTCGCTGAGTAAACTGGAACAAAATGAAATTAAAGAAAAAATCACCAATTTACTGGAAAGATGGTGGAGAACAGGTGAAATCTATTTAGAAAAACCCGAGATAAAGGATGAAAGAGCCAATATCATTCATTATCTCAGTAAGGTGTTCCCAACCGTTCTGGAAAAAAGTGATCAGCAATTGAGAAATTCATGGATTGAAATGGGGCTAAATCCCCGGAAAATAAAAAACCCTGATTTATTTCCGAAAATCAGCTTTGGCAGTTGGGTTGGGGGTGATAGAGACGGTCATCCGTTTGTAACTCCGGGCATTACAAAAGAAACTTTATTGCTGCACAGAAAAACAGCACTTTCAATTATTAAATCACAATTGCTGAATTTGGTAACCAGACTTTCAGTTTCAGCAATTATTAATCCTGTTCCGTATCTGTTATCAGAAGCAATTGAAAAGAAATCAAAAGCGTTGGGAGAATCAGGAAAAAATGCCGTCAACAGGAATCCCTACGAACCATGGAGACAATATGTGAGTTTACTCCTGGTCAAACTGGAAAACACTTTATCAGATACCGTAACCGATTCAAATGCCTGGTACAAGTCAAGCTCTGCTCTTGAGGACGATCTGAGATTTTTAAGAGATATTCTTACGGAAAATGGATTAAAAGGCATTGCTGAAGATTTACTATTTCCTATTGAACGATCTGTTGCCTGTTTCGGATTTCATTTGGCCAGGCTGGATATCAGACAAAACAGTGGATTTCACGATAAAGCCATCTCACAAATTTTAAAAATGAACGGAGCAAAAGATTGTGATTTTGAAAAATGGGATGAAGAAAAACGTGTCAATCTTTTAAACCGTTTTCTGGAAAGCAACACCTTAATTACAGATGTAACGGTTTCTTATGGTGAAGAAGCTGATAATGTATTGGATTGCTACCGGGTTGTACGTCATCACATTAATCAATTTGGTTCTGATGGCATTGGTTCTTTTATAATCAGTATGACCAGAAGTTTGAGCGATTTGCTTGTCGTGTATCTTTTAATGCGGGAAACTCAATTACTTAACACCAACATCCGGGTGGTTCCCCTTTTAGAAACTATCGAAGATCTTCACAACGGACCCGATATTCTTGAAAAATTCCTTCAGCATCCGGTTACAAAAGAACGGGCCGGAAAATTGTTTTTCAAACAGGAAGTTATGCTGGGCTATAGTGACAGCAATAAAGACGGCGGAACCATTGCCAGTAAATGGAACTTGTTTAAGGCAGAGCAGAAACTCTCTGAAATGGGAAGAAAATACAATACAGAAATATTCTTTTTCCACGGAACTGGTGGTACCATAAGCAGAGGTGGTGGAAAATACCACAGGTTCCTTGAAAGCATGCCCGTTAATACGGTAAACGGAACCATAAAAGTAACGGTACAAGGAGAATCTTTAGCACAGCAGTTTGGCAATCCGTTAACGGCAACCTATAATATCAATGCGTTAGGATCAGGAGTTGCAAAACAACTTTTAAAAAGCAAAAACAACAGCAGTGACAATACCTTTCCTTCTGAAACGATGGAATTTCTTGCCCGGAAATCTTTTGAACACTACAGAGAGTTAATCGAAACGCCTGGGTTTATTAATTTCTACAGCAACGCAACCTGTATTGATGTTCTGGAGAAAAGTAAAATCGGGTCAAGACCGGCAAGGCGAACAGGTACCAGAACGCTTAAAGACCTCAGGGCAATTCCGTGGGTGTTTAGCTGGAATCTTTCCAGAATTGCCATTACCGGATGGTATGGACTTGGTGAAGCTTTGAAAAAACTGAAAGAAGAAAAACCGGATGACTTCAATCAATTAAAGAACAGCATTAATAACTGGACATTTCTCAAATTTTTAATGATTCAGACTGAAACAAACCTGATTCTGTCCAATATCGAAATAATGAAGCTATATGCCGGTTTAGACAAGAATGCAGAAGAAAGAGATCTGTTTATGAATAAAATCATTTCAGATTATGAAAACGGCTGTAAACTGATTGCAGAATTATTTGATGAATCTGCTGCTGTCAGAAGAAAAGGGCAATATGACAATCTTAAATGGAGAAATGATAAATTAATCATCCTCCATAAACTGCATATCAAACACCTGATTCAATGGAGATCTATGACTGATGAAAACACCATTGAAAAGGAAAAAATGCTTACGAAGCTGCTTGGCTTAATTAATTCATTATCAAGCGGATTGAAAAACACAGGTTAAAACCAGAAAAGTGTGCAGGAACAAATCGAATTGTACACTTTTGGGGAAACTATCTTCGAACAGGTAAACTGGAGGTGAACCTCCGAATCCGTTTATTTTTGCGAAAAATCACACTGGATGGCGTGTTTTCTGCCCTTGTTCTTTGGATTTTCTGTTCTTGCGGTTCTTCTTGATAACGGATTTTCGAGTGCGGGATTAAAAAGCATCATCCCGTTTGCTGAAGTAGAAAGACAAATCAGAAAAGACATGAACCCAAGGTAAAAAATATGGAAGAATTCAAAAAGGAAAATAACCCAACTGGAAAAAGTCCAACCCCTTTCATACAGACATACTTTCATGGGACAAAAGCCGATCTCAAAGCTGGGGATTTTATTGAACCAGGTTTCAACTCAAACTTTGGGAAAAGAAAACAGGCAACATATATCTTCCTTACTTCGACATTGGATGCTGCAATTTGGGGTGCAGAACTCGCATTTGGTGACGGACGTGAAAGAATTTACCTGGTAGAACCCACAGGCACAATTGAAGATGATCCTGATTTAACCGATAGAAAATTCCCGGGAAATCCAACAAAATCATACCGGTCAATCCACCCGTTTAAAGTTGTCGGGGAAGTTACAAATTGGCAGGGACATCCAGCTGAACAAGTCAGAGCAATGAAAGAACACCTTCAAAAACTTACAGATCAAGGTATAGATTCGTTAAACGACTGACGGGAATTGATAACAGTTTTCTTGAAGAGATGAACACAAAAACGAAATTCTACTTTCAACTAGCTTTTCCAATCTTTATTCTGAATCAATCTCAAGGTATTTTCTGTGATAATATTTAATAAAACACTCCATTTCCTTGGGATTTTGGTGCTATTTGCAACCTTCTTCTCCTGCTCAACCCCTATGCTGACCAATGAGAAAAGGTCGCCATTCAATACCTTTAAAAGTAAATTCAAACCACTTGATTTACCGTTGAAAATCGATCTGGATGATAAAACTCTTTTAAAAGGTTCTCAAATAATTGATCCGAATTCAACAGATACACTTTTCATAAAACCAAATGGAAATTTTCTAGCTTATGGCTATTTGAAAGATACTACTGAATTCTTTCCCCTGATTTATGTGGTAATTGGTGATGGACTCTATTTCCGGATTGCTACTTTTGACAAGGAATTTAATAAAATAGCTGACACTTCCATTTTAAATTCTGAGGGTTGTGTACCAGGTACTTTATGTCTGGTTTGTAATACGACCATTCAAATTAACGAAAATAAAACGATTCGAACGTTGGATTCAATGACCTACTTAAATTGCGATTCCTTGGGTAATTCATCTGATTCAGTCGTGAGCCAAAGTCAGTTGGAACAAATCATCAGTTTAGATAAAAAAGGTCATTTTAAAATCACATCCAAAAGCTCTTTTTAATTCTCATTGAGTGCAGGAATATTCCAAAACCTGGGAAGAAAATAGTCCTGCTGAACTCCATCTGATTTTCACTGGGAAAGAAATGAACCCATCACCGCAAAACGACATTGAAATCAGTTTAAAAAAACTGCAGGCAAAAGTAGTTGAGCTTTGCGAATTTTTCGGGCAGGATGATGACTTTGAAATCATGATCTATGAATTCTGGAATGGCAGGCAGGTACTCGCACATCTTGTCTTCTGGCACGAAAGTTTTGCCCGGAATATCAGTGATCTTGGCAACGGAATAAAACCCTCACCACTCAAGGGAAGTTTGGCTGAAGTCAATCAACGAAGTGTCTTATCAGCAATCCACTTTTCAAATCCCGAACTCATCCAAAAACTGTCGGCAGCACAACAAACAATCGAGCAACATATTTTTAACGAGAACATCAGCCTGATTCCGTACAAACAGGGATCACGACCTTATACCAGAAAAGAACATCTGGAAGTCGTTTCCGAACATATCAACAAACATTTAAAAGACTTGCGAAACCGGATGAAGATTGGCACTAAAAGAAAATGACCGGGCAGTTGCAACCTTTAAAACTATGAAAGAAATTGAGTCGGTGAATGAACCGATCAGAATGATTATAGCAGACTGAATACCGGCTGCAAAATCGGATCCACCTTGTACAGGATGCAGAATGAAAGCAGAAATTAAAGACGGAAAGCCAGCCATTTACGCCAAATCCCGTGCCGAATGGCGGACCTGGCTTCAAGAAAATTGCCAGCATGAAAAATCAGTTTGGCTTATTCTTTTCCATAAAAAAAGCAAAACGGAAAGTGTTTCAATGACTGAAGCAACCGAAGAAGCCCTTTGTTTCGGGTGGATTGACAGCCTTTGCAAAAGCCGGGATGGAGAAAGTTATTACCTGACCTACTCACCCAGAAATCCGAAGAAAAGTAACTGGAGCGCAATTAATATTGGCAGGGCAGAAAGACTGATTGAACAGGGATTAATGACAGAGTTTGGAATGAAACACATCATTCTGGCAAAAGAAAAAGGAAAATGGAAAGCAGAAGGAACGAACTGAAATCTAAATTCCAGAGAAATAAATGAATAAAAACCATCAGTATAAAGTCACCATTGAGTGGACGGGAAACACTGGCTCCGGAACCAGTAATTACAGGGAATACGAACGAAGTCACAATATCCGGATTGAAAATAAACCCGATATATCAGCTTCTTCTGACCCGGCATTTCGGGGCGACAGAACCAAACATAATCCAGAAGAACTTTTAGTTGCCTCATTATCATCGTGTCACATGCTTTGGTATCTTCATCTGTGTTCAGAGGCTGGCGTTATTGTTGTTTCTTACGAAGATCCCGCAACCGGGATCATGGCGGAAACTGCCGATGGAGGTGGCCGGTTTACAGAAGTTACTCTGAACCCGGTCGTTACGGTAACAAAAAAAGAGATGATCGAAAAGGCAGCCTGGCTACATAAAAAGGCAAACGAACTTTGTTTCATTGCCAACTCAGTTAACTTTCCGGTTCGGCATCAGCCGGTAATCAGGGTAAGTGAAAAATAGATAGTTGTTACAAACTAAAACAGAAAATTTATCCAACACTGTGTGAAAAAAATGCAAAAGTTGGGTAAACCTTGATCCGGAAAGTATGTTAATTTAAAAGGAAAGAAAAAATGAGAACTTTTTTTTTCGGACTCCTATTTGTTTTATCAACTAAAACTTATGGGCAATCGTCAACATTAAGTGATACCCTGCATTGGAGTGAGAATAGGTCGTTAGGATGGGCTGATTTTAAAGGAGAAACAATTGATGGTATTGGCTTCACCGGTGAAGTATTTTGTTTGATAATAGCCAATTTTGAAAGACCTGACAACAGCAAAAAAACAAAATTTACCGTTTTTGCTATATTTGACAAGACAAAATCCTGGATTAGTCCCGAAGGAAAAACAAATTCAGCCCTGAAATATTTTCAGATCCTGTTTGATATTTATGAGGTTCATGCAAGACATTTAAGAAAAGAGCTGGAGCAAAGTGAAACTGAAGCAGATGTGAATGTTGTATTCCAGGAAAAATATAACAGATCGATGACCAACCTCACCACTGAGTTCAACATTTTCAGAAAAGAAACTAAACTGGGAAAAGACAAAAAAATCTTATTAAAATGGAAAAAGAAAGTGGAAGATGAATTGCAATCACTTGAGGCTTATAAGAATAATAGTCCCAGTTAATCCCGTGAGTTGTACCTAATTTTTGGTCAGATTTTAAAATAATTTTCGGCTTTAGATAGTAAATATGAAAAACATCCCCGTCAGGCTGATACAGACACCAATGGGTGATCCGAATTTTGGAGGAAGTTTTAGCATTCGGAATATTGGTGATTTACTTACCGGTGAGGATATGGTTCAGACACTTCACAGGCATGATTATTTTTACATTCTTGCGATAAAAAAAGGAACAGGTCATCACGTTATTGATTTCACCCCATTCGAAATTCATGACCATACTGTTTTCTTTATGCGTCCCGGCCAGGTTCATCAGCTAACACTGAACCAAGGAAGTCAGGGATTTGTAATGCAGTTCAAGTCTGACTTCTATTACCCCAACGACAAAGCATCTGGTCAAATCCTGCAGTTGGCCAGTACCAAAAAATTTTGTCAGCTTGATTCCGAAAGTTTCAAAAAATTGTTTGAGCTGTTGAGCTATATCTTTCAGGAATATACCGATAAAAGGGAAGGCTATCAGGAAGTCATCAAGGCAAATCTGGGTATTTTTTTTATTGAACTTGTCAGACACAGAAAAAATGATAAAATGACGTCAACCGGCGTCAATCCTTATTCACAACAACGATTTGAAGAATTTTCAATTTTGTTGGAAACTCATATTGTCAGCCATAAACAAGTATCTCAGTATGCAGAAATGCTTCATATTTCAACCTATCAGCTAAATGCAATTACCAAAGACATACTTGGGAAAACCTGTTCAGAACTTATTAATGACTATTGTATTCTTGAATCAAAAAGACATCTACTGGCCACATCAAGTCAAATAAATCAGATTGCTGCCACGCTTGGCTTTGAAGATGTTTCATACTTTATCCGATTCTTTAAAAAGCACACTGGGTATTCACCAGAAGCATTCCGGCAAAATTTTAAATAAGTCCTGTTCAACTTCATTTTTGTTCTATCCCGCATTATTCCTTTCGAAGTACTTTTGTAAACGGGCCCTCAGGGTCTGAAAAACATTCAAAAAGGAAACAGTATGAAAACGAAAATGAAACTAATTGCATCCTTAAAAATCTGGATTGTTATTTATCCCTCTATAACTCTATTTCTGTATTTATTTGGCGAACCCCTATCGGTACTGCCGTTATACCTTCGAACCTGTATTCTCACCCTCTCACTAGTCCCCTTCATCGTATTTATCGGTGTCCCATTTTTAGATTCTGTCATCGGTCGTTTTTCTTCACAAACAAGTAATAAGCAGGTGAATAATGGATAATCTGACTCAGCTTTTTATTAGTGCAATCATTATTGGGCTTGGTGCGACCCTGACTTTTGATCTTTGGGCACAGTTTCTCAACTTTGCCTTTAAGATTACCCCTTCAAATATATGCCTGGTGGGTCGTTGGATTCTATACATGCCGGATGGAACCTTTACCCATTACAATCTTTTTTCGGCACAACCAAAGAGCGCTGAATGCATTGTTGGTTGGATTTTCCACTATTTGATTGGCATTGCGTTTGCAATTGCTTTTATTGTTTTGATGGGAAGCCAATGGCTTGAGTTTCCCACCCTGGTTCCCGCACTCGTATATGGTATTATCACGATTCTTGCGCCATTCTTTATCCTGCAGCCTGCTTTTGGGCTCGGATTCGCGGCGTCAAAGACCTCAAACCCCTCCCAGGCAAGGCTTCGGAGTTTGATGAATCATGCTGCATTTGGAGTTGGGCTTTACTTTTTCGCGTGGTTGGTTAGCATTTTTTAAATCAGATTTCATTACCTAAAAAAACAAAAAGGGGAAAAAAGATGAAAGCAATACAGTTAATGGGCAATTACAGAATGACCGCAAAAGTTGTGGGCGTGATGTACCTTGCAGGTTTTGTTGTTGGTATCGGGGGAACTGTACTCATTCAATCCATTCTGGGTGCACCCAACCCCCTTTCCATCGTTTCTGAGAACAGCACGAAACTGGCAATTGGTGCAATTCTTTGGCTTTTCGCTGTGGTTGGCGATGCGGCTCACGGTATTGTAATGTTTCCAATCCTAAAGCAACAGAGTGAACGGCTTGCCTACGGTTATCTTTCAACCCGGATTATGGACGCTATGTTCATTGCCATCATGGTTCTCTTTATGGTGATTCAAATACCATTGGGAAAAGAATATCTGAACGCAACGGGTGCAACTGCTCCCCAACTTCAGATTCTGAGTAGCTTGTCTCACCAGGCCAGTCAGTACGCCTATCAATTTGGGATGATCACACTTGGTTTCTCTGGCTTAATCCTAAATTATGTGTTTTATAAGATGGTGCTGATACCTCGCTGGATAGCAATCTGGGGACTTGTCGGATATACAATCATTCTTGTCGGAATGGTTTCAGCAGTCATGGGCTCAGGATTGGCTGATATGTCTTCAATTCCTGGCGGACTTTGGGAATTATTTATGGGTGTTTGGCTGATCGTTAAAGGATTCAGTTCTCCGGTTACCACAGAGGTGGCTTCCTAGTTCTAAAGACCCAACTGGCTTTATTGAGTTGAAGCCAGTTGGAGTAAACTATTTTCAGTTTTATTTTTACTATGAATAACAACCAACAATTTATAATCCCATGACAGAACACACCAGTGACGAGGATCTCTTTTTCAAATTTATATCCCAATTTAAATTCAATGAAAATGATTTGGACTATTCGGTATTGGATAAACACAAAATTGTTTTGCAGACAATGTCTTCTATTGGGAATTCGGGAATCCATGTGTTTGATCTCAACAGGCGGCAGATTGTCTATTTCTCTTCGAATTTTGGTAAACTTTTAGGATATAACCCTTCAGATTATGAAGCATCAGGACACCAATTTTTCTATGAAAAAATTCATCCGGAAGACATACAAAAGTTAAACATCTTTGGTGTTTCTTTAATGAAAATATTCAATAATTTTTCAATTGAAGAAAAGCTGAGTCACAAATATATAAGTGAATACAGAATGATTAACTCTCAGGGGAAATATGTTCGGTTAATTGAGCAGTATCAGGTTTTGGAATTAGACAAAACCGGGCAAATCTGGCTGATGATTGGTATTGTTGATCTTTCTGCCAATCAGGAAGAATACAGCGGAATAAAAACCCAATTATTAAATTTCAAAACCGGGAATATATACCCAATTGAGACTCCTCAAAAAATGGAGTTTGAATTAACAAAAAGAGAAATTGAAGTTTTAAGACTTGTTAAAGATGGCCTTCTGAGCAAAGAAATTTCGAGCAAACTGTCAATCAGTTTGCATACTGTGAATACCCACCGTCAGCGGTTTTTAGAAAAACTTGGGGCAAACAATTCCTTTGAAGCGGTAACATTTGCCTCAAAATATGGTCTTTTAGGTTAGGAATACTGATAAATCAGTATTGTACCAAACTCCGGTTTGCGGGACTTTTGTAAGGTCATAATTGATGATCAAAAAACAGAAGACTATCCGTTCAAACAAAAGGAGTTATTATGAAATTATCCAACCTTTCCATATCCCGGAAAATAAAATCACTGATCCCGGGTACCTTACTTTCCATTTTCGTTTTCAGTAATCTGATGCTGGGTTGCTCATCGGCACCTCTTTTTATCAAATCAGATTTTGAAAAGCAAAAAATCAGGTCAATCGCAGTCATGCCGGTGATTAACAGGTGCACCGAAACTGAAGACAAAGATCAGGTTCGAAAAAACGAATCAGCTATTGAAGAATCCCTTGTAAAAACACTTACCGAAAAAAAATATTCTGTTCTGTCACCCGTATCAGTAAAGACCACATTAAATGAAAAGGAGATAGAAAATTTATCACCTGCAAATTTGTGTTCCCTTCTGAATGTTGATGCAATTCTGTTCAGTGAAGTTTTCGAATATTCAGATGTTCTTCTTTTAAATCATTCCATTAAAATGAATTTAAAAATGGTGGATGCAAAAGGTGACAGTTTATGGTTAAACAATCTGGATGACAACGACAAACCTTTTATATCAGCGATCGGACCAACCCTGGGTTGGGGAATCGGAATTTCGAATAATAAAAATATACCTTCAGACGAAAAATTACCCACCATTGTTGCCGGTGTTGCAGCTGCCGAATTAGTCTATACCCTTGTCGATGTATTAAGCAATGAAACCTCCCAAAGTATTGACGGTGTTTTCCAATCGTTGCCCTCTAAAAAGCAAAATGAATAATAGGCTTTCAAGGACTTCAAATTGTAATCATTTCAATTTCAAATGAGGAAAATATGTCAGAAAATAATACTGCAGTTGTGTCATCAAAATCAGATTGGAAGATTCCGATCTGGCTTCTTGTTTTAACTTTTATTCCAATGGCAGCCGGGATTTCCCGGTTGATTGGTCTTTCCGGCAGTGTGACAATTTCACCTGAAAACTCAAGATTTTTCGAAGCCCCGGTTCCAATTGTCATTCACATCATTTCAGTCTGCTTCTACTGTGTATTTGGTGCATTTCAGTTTTCGGCAGGGTTAAGAAAGCGGAACCTGACCTGGCACCGGATAACGGGCAGGCTTCTGATTCCCGCAGGAATACTTTCGGCTCTTACAGGGTTATGGATGACTGTTCTTTATCCGATTCCTTTTCAGCAGCAAGGTCCTCCGCTGATGTACTTCCGTATCTTTGTTGCTGTTGCAATGGTAACAAGTCTGGTTCTTGGGTTCACCACCATTTTAAAACGGAAAATTTCAGAACACAGTGCCTGGATGATCAGAGCTTATGCTTTGGGTCAAGGTGCTGGCACCCAGGTGATTACTCTGCTTCCGTTTATGTTATTGATAGGCGAACCCAGCCAGTTTACCCGTGATATGCTGATGATTTTAGCCTGGGTCATTAATATGGGTATCGGGGAATGGATTATCAGGAGAAAAACGAAACCAAAACTCAGACTCAACCCTGTTGTAGCTTGAACATTCATTTTAACAGAACCATAAAGGAAACAATTTACAACCATAAATAAAGCCGGCTATTTGGGTTAAATGGATAATAATTGCCATATTTAACCAATAAATGATCCATTTTTATTTTAAGCCTTTAAAATTCAAATGGTTCCAACCCAAAACAAAGCTCAGTTTATCCAATGAAAACATTTTCTTTTATTCTGGTATTTTTCATTCTCACCGGGTCCCTGCTTTTTGCTCAAGTTCCTTCCTTTGTAAAATCAATTTTACCGGAAGGAACTGTCATTCACACTGATATTTCTTATGCAGCAGATACGTCATCCTTCCACAAACTGGATATTTACCTTCCGCCGAATCCAAAAAAATCACACCCGCTTCTGATCTGGATTCATGGCGGCGGATGGACTGCCGGAAATAAGTACGGCGATATGGATTACATGAAGTTGTTGGTTAAGTCCATTCTGGATAGTGGTTACGTTTTGGCTTCGATTAATTACCGGTTTGCAACTGAGGCTGTTTTCCCGGCTCAGATTCAGGATTGCAATCAGGCCATTAACTTCCTTTATGAAAACGGCGCAAACTATTCTATAGACAGAAACCGGATTGCCCTGATCGGTTTTTCTGCCGGCGGACATTTGGCGTCTCTGGTTGGAACATCAAACAATAATGAAATTCCGGAGTTCTATCCAAACCGGGAAAAACCCAATTTCAAAATCCGTGCAGTGGTCGATTTTTATGGGCCTTCCGATTTCATAGCCCGTATCGGAAGTATGAAACTGGATGAAGGCAATCAAAAATCCACATCAACCAACTTGCTTGGTGTTCAGCCAGTGCTCAGACCAGATCTGGCAAAATTTGCAAGTCCGACCACTTACATTAATAAAGACGATCCGCCTTTTCTGATCATCCACGGCGAAAAAGATCAGCAGGTTCCGATCACCTTATCCAAATTGCTCGATTCTTATTTAAAACTGGCCGGTGTACCGAGTGAAATGATCATCGTACCCGGTGCACCTCATAGTGGTGAGTTATTTGGTGCAGAAGCAATCAAAAACAAAGTCATGATTTTCCTCAAAACTCACCTGAAATAAAAGAAAAAAAGTCCCTGATGGATACCCTTTCCTACACGCTTGGATTGTCATTATTTGACAGTCTTTCAACAGCCCAGCAGATTGTCATCTTTGCCCTGCTTTTATCAACTTTGGATCCGGTTAAGAACAGTCTGGCTTTTCTGGGCGGATTGATCGGTGCCTATTTTATTTGCGGTTTTCTTGGTTTTCTCGCATTTGATCAACTGATGTCTTTTCTGAGTTCTTATTTTCCGTCAACAGCATCGATGTCGGATACCGGATATTATCAACTTGAGTTCGTTTCCGGATTTGCGATGACTGCAATCGGCATCCGGTACTATCGAAAATACCGTTATGCGCCCCCTGACCGTACGCACAATATGCTGGTAGCACGCTTAAAATCGGTCTCAACTCTTTTTTCATTTGGTCTCGGCGCTTTTATTTCCGTTTCATCTTTTCCCTTTTCAATTCCCTATCTGATTGCCCTGGGAAAATATTCCGTTCTTCACCTCACAGTTCCGGCTGCAGCAGGAACCATTCTGATTTATAATTTTGGCTATGCCTTTCCCATGCTGGTTATTTTTGGCATTTATTTGGTTAACAGGAACAGAGCCGGACACAACATAAGCACCCTGCATGAAAAGACCCGGATTCTGAATATTCAGCTCACCACCGGAACACTCGTTGGCGTGGGACTTTTCACCCTGGCTGATGCGGGATTTTACTTCACTTTCGGTCAGGTTTTGCTCAATGGCAGGTTTCTTTAAAAGTTGAATTCGGTAAAACGATCCGGTATATTCAGATAATATTGTATTTATTAAAACTCAATCTATCTGATGAACTCAATACGGTATTTATTAGCCATTTGCCTGATTCCGGCTATGACAACTCTTCTTTTTTCACAACCGGAAAAAAGAACTCAAACTCTTCGCGGAAGAGTAATTGATCAGCAAACAGAAACGCCTTTAATCGGAGCTTCCATTTTTCTGATTGATTCGGTAAAAGCGAATTCCCGCGGTACAACGTCAAATGCTGACGGCTATTACAAACTTGAAAATATTCCTGTCGGAAGGGTTAGTATTCAGGTTTCCTATCTCGGATATAAACCCGTTAAAATTGACCGGATTTTATTGAAATCAGGAAAAGAACTGGTCCTTGATTTTGAACTGGAATCTTCGGTCATCCAGATGAGTGAAATTGTGGTTGAATCGGGAAAGGAAAAACCACTTAACGACATGACAACCGTCAGCGGACGGACATTTTCTGTGGAAGAAACCGAAAAATTTGCCGGAAGCTGGGGTGACCCCGCCCGGATGGCAACCAATTTTGCAGGCGTGTTTGTTGCCGGTGATCAGCGAAACGACATAATCATCCGTGGAAATTCTCCAACCGGATTGTTGTGGCAACTTGAAGGCATCCCGATTCCCAGTCCCAACCATTTTGATGTACTTGGAACCACAGGCGGACCGATCAGCATGCTGAATAACAATCTCCTTGCACTATCCGATTTTTTTACCAGTGCCTTCCCGGCAGAATACGGAAATGCAACATCAGGTGTTTTTGATTTGAAACTGAGAAACGGAAATGATGAAAAACACGAGTTTCTGGGTCAATTAGGATTAGGTGGGTTTGAGCTTGGTGCAGAAGGTCCAATTTCACGTGAGACCAGATCATCTTATTTAATAAATCTTCGCTACTCCATGCTGGGTTTGGTTCAAAAACTATTGTGGGCTGAAGGTTTGCCGGATTACAAGGACGTTTCGTTTAAACTCAATTTTCCGCTGAAATCCGGCCGGATTTCTGTATTTGGTATTGGCGGACTGAGTTCAATTACCGATATCGAAGACGATGAAACCAGACCCAACGGCAATTATCAGGTAAAAAATGTTAATGGCTCTGGAACCGGGATTCTGGGTTTAAATTATCTGCATATTTTAAATCCGGAAACGGCAATCAAAACCGGTTTGGCTTTTTCAATCCGCCGCCCGCATGAAACTGTTGATTCACTGCTCAATGATCAGTCTTACCTTCAGACCGATAAAAATTCGTACCGGCAGAATAACCTTACCCTGGTTTCCAGTATCAGCCATAAAATAAATTCCAAAAATTCGGTGACAACCGGAATTGTGGTCGATTATTTTTCATTTTCTGCCAGCCGGATGACCTCTGATTATGACAGTCACGAAAATATTTTCACGATCGATAAACCTTATGAAATATCAGCTGATAATCTGATTCTGAGTCAGTTTTATGTTCAATGGAAACATCAGTTTACCGATGAATTCTACCTCAGCTCCGGCATAAACAGTTCATTTTTCAACTTAAACAATTCCTTTGCGGCTGACCCGCGGTTCGGACTTTCCTGGCAGGTTACCAACCAGCAAACGCTGGGTCTGGGTTACGGACTTCACAGCCAGATGCAGCCGGTCAGCGTTTATTTCATCCGGTCAAAAACAGGAACCGATTCAAACGGACGGCAGATTTACAGCGACCTCAAAACCAATCAGAATCTCGATTTTACCCGAAGTCATCAGTTTGCAGTTTCACATCAGATCACGGTTACACAAAATCTGAATTTTAAAACTGAGGTTTATTATCAGCGCTTGTTCAATGTACCGGTAAAAGATTCAAAAGGATATTTTTCGATGATCAATTCCGGAGCAGCAATGAGTGTTCCTGAAGAAGACAGTCTGGTAAATTCAGGTTACGGGAAAAATTACGGGATCGAATTCACACTGGAAAAATACCTGTCAGAAAACTATTATTTTCTGGTCACGGCTTCCCTTTTCAACTCCCTTTATCAGGGTTCTGACAAGGTTTGGCGAAATACGGCTTACAACGGAAATTATGTTTTAAATACACTTGGCGGATATGAATTTGAGATCAAACCGAATATTCAGCTGAGTTCCAATTTGCGGGTTGTTTATGCCGGTGGCAGACGACTTATTCCGTTCGATCTGGCCAAATCAATTGAGCAGAACGACAATGTTTACATTTACGATCAGGCCTATGAAAAGCAGGTTAAACCCTACTTCAGAACCGATATCAGGGTGGGTGTACTGTTTCAGCAGCCTTCAGCAACTCATGAACTGGCACTCGATATTGCAAACGTCACGAACCACAAGAATATTTACCGTGAAAAATATGATGAGAAAGTCAAAAAAGTCAAAACAACCTATATGCAGGGCATCTTTCCGATGGTTTTATACCGGCTGAATTTTTAGAATCATATTCCCGTCTTTCCGTCGGTGGTCGGATTTTCAACACGGAAATGACAATCATCTCAGAATGTGGGTCCAGAGCAAGCTGTCATCCCGGACTTGATCCGGTTAACGAAGTTCTGCGGAGCTCATCCATGTATTCTGACTTTTAAAACCCACTCTTTCTGATCCATCCGCCAAAATCAGCACTTCATCCGCCGGCATTTGCTTCATTTTCAGTTTTTCACGTGATTTGAGGAAATTAAAATGAGGAAAAACCATGCAAACTATTTTAGGATCCGGCGGAGCAATAGGTACAGAACTTGCCAAAGCATTAACCCAATGGACAACCGACATCCGGCTGGTTTCCAGAAATCCCAAAAAAGTAAATGAAACCGATGCCCCTTTCCCAGCAAACCTCACAAACCGGGAAGAAATTTTCAAAGCAGTTGAAGGAAGTTCAGTCTGCTATGTCACGGTCGGATTTGAGTATAACACCAAAGTCTGGCAGGAAACCTGGCCATCCTTTATGCAGAATGTTGTGGATGCCTGCATTCATCACCAAGCAAAGCTGGTTTTCTTCGATAATATTTATGCCATTGGCGGAGATAACGTCAAACACATCACAGAATCATCACCTGTGAGTCCGACCAGTAAAAAGGGAGTGGTTCGTTCAAAAGTTGATCAGATTATTCTGGATGGAATTAAAACCGGAAAACTGCATGCCATCATTGCCCGTTCACCCGATTTTTTCGGACCGAAAAAAGACGCCAGCATGCTCATGATCATGACTTACGACAACTTGATCAAGGGAAAAAAATCACAGTGGTTCTGCAGTGCAGATAAAGTCCATTCGATGGGTTATACTCCTGATCTGGCGGTTGGAACTGCAATGCTCGGTAATTCTGCTGACGGATGGAATCAGATCTGGAATCTCCCGGTTGATTCAGAATTGCTGACAGGCAGGCAATGGGCAGATTTGTTTGTTTCTGAAATGGGCGGACCAAAGGGAATTCAGGTTTTACCCGGCTGGATGGTTGGGGTGATCGGCTGGTTTGTTCCCATTATGAAAGAACTGAGTGAAATGACCTATCAGTTTGACCGGGATTATTTCTTTGATTCGTCGAAGTTTAACAAAGCTTTTAATTTCAAACCCACATCAAACCGGGAAGCCGTGAGAAAAACGATTGAAGTTCTGAAGAAAGGGTGAGCTGAGATTGTAAAACCTTCCTATTGACAATTACGTATAAAATAAATATCATTACACGTAACAATGAGGAAATAATGAATACAAAACTCACTTTAAATCTAAATCAGGAAATTATTGAAAAAGCCAAGATTTATGCGCGGTCAAAAAACAGAAGTATTTCAAAGATTGTAGAAGAATATTTAAGATCACTTGCAACCGAAAAAAGCAATTCCACTGTAAATACAATCACTTTGGAGCCAATAACCCGTGAATTGTTGGGAATGATAAAAACCAAACATGATTTAAATGTTGATTATGATGAGATTCTAACAGATGCACTTCTGGAAAAATATAAATGAAAAACCGGTTGTTCTTTGATACAGATGTTATTCTGGATATTGCACTTGACCGGAAACCGTTTTCAGAATTTGGTGCAACCCTTTTAAGTCAGGTTGAATCAAATCATTTTTCAGGTTTTACTTCCTCTGTAATATTCTCGAATGTTTATTACATCCACAGAAAACTGGCTTCACATGCCGCAGCTATTTCTTTTCTAAGAAAACTCAGACTAATTCTTACAGTTTTGCCTGTTGATGATATGGTAATTCAAACAGCACTTGAATCTGACCTGAAAGATTTTGAGGATAGCATTCAATATTATGCTGCTTTAAAAAACAAAATGGATTTTATCATTACCAGAAATGTGAATGATTTCAAAGGATCCCAAATCCCGGTTCACACACCAGAAGAATTTTTGCTTTTGAAACTATAAACAGATAAAAAAACCAACACTTCGATAAAATCCACATCCGGATTTACCGGATGTGGATCACTCAGTGTGACATTCTGTTTAACTATTCAGGAATTCTGTAAAACGTCATCGTTTTACAGAATTCCACTTACCACTTACCACTTATAACTTATCACTTATAACTGATTTTCAGTTTAATCCCCGCTTTTTCAGCAACGGACCAATTTCCGGATCACGGCCACGGAAGTTCCGGTACATTTGTCCGGCTTCAATCGTCCCGCCTTTCGACAGAATGTTATCATGGTAGGATTTTGCTGTAACTGCATCAAAGATTCCTTTTTCACGGAATGCATCAAATGCATCTGCATCCATCACTTCAGACCAGAGATAACTGTAATATCCGGCAGAATATCCGTCACCACTGAAAATGTGGCTGAAGTAAGTGCTGCGGTACCGGCTGACCACTTCCGGAATCAGACCAATTCCGTCCAGCGTTTTCTTTTCGAAGGATTTTACATCCAGATTATCTGCATTGGTGAGACTGTGATATCCCATATCAAGAAGTGCTGCAGCCACATATTCGGTTGTTGCAAATCCCTGATTGAACTTGCCGGCCTTTCTGATTTTTTCGATCAGTTTTTCAGGCATCACTTCTCCGGTTTTATAATGGAAAGCGTACAGTTTCAGCATTTCAGGTTCAAGTAACCAGTTTTCGAGAACTTGTGAAGGAAATTCCACAAAATCAGAAGGAGTTGCAGTTCCTGAAATTGACAGATAAGTCACATCAGAAAGCAAGCCATGAAGTGCGTGACCAAATTCATGGAATAATGTTGAAGCTTCATCCAGATTCAGGAGTGATGGTGTGTCACCCTGAGGTTTCGAGAAATTACCGACATTCACAATAATCGGGAGAATCCGGTTACCATCCATGTTCGATTGTGAACGGTAATTGTTCATCCAGGCACCGCCACGTTTTGAGTCACGGTAAAACCAGTCTGAAAGGTAAATCCCGATTTCTTTTCCTTCTGCATTCTTCACGACAAAAGTTCTAACTTCAGGAAAATATTTGGGGATGTCCGTTTTTTCTTCGAAAGTGATACCAAACAGTTTTTGTGCAAGAATGAATGTTCCTTTGATAACATTATCAGCCTGCAGATAAGGACGGATTTCTTCTTCATCCAGATCATATTTTTCTTTTCTGATTTTTTCGGAATAATACAACCAGTCCCAATGGGCTGCTTTGAAGTTGCCGCCTTCTTTGTCAATCATTTTTTGGATGTCATCACGTTCTCTTTTTGCCTGAGCAATAGCCGGTGGCCAGACTTTCATCAGTAATCCATTTACATTTTCCGGCGTTTTTGCCATCCGGTCATCGAGAATGAAATGGGCATAGGTCGGGAATCCCATCACATTTGCTTTTTCGAGACGGAGTTTTACGATTTTACTGATCACTTCATTGTTGTCACTTTCGTTTCCGTTATCACCCCGCATGGTGTAAGCAGTTACGATTTTTTCTCTCAGGTCACGACGGGTTGAGTAAGTTGCAAACGGAATCCAGCTTGGTTTGTGAAGGGTATAAATCCATTTTCCTTCCATCTTTTTAGCTTTCGCAGCTTCGGCTCCTGCAGTTTTTACATTCTCGGGAAGACCTGCGAGATCTTCAGGTTTATCCAACACAAGCTGAAACGCATTATTATCCTTCAAAACGTTATCACCAAATTTTACATATAAAGAGGATAATTCTTCGTTGATTTTTCTGAGTTTTGCTTTTTGCTCATCATTCAGGTTGGCACCGCCACGAACAAAATATTTGTAGGTGTCACTGAGCAGTTTCTTTTGTTCACCAGTCAGATTCAGTGTTTCCTTTTGATCAAAAAGGGTTTTGACCCGTGCAAAAAGATCTGCATTCAGATAAATATTATCCTGATGGGCAGAAAGTTTCGGGCTGATACGGGCCTGAATAGCCTGAAGTGTATCATTTGTATTGGCTGACGTCAGGTTGAAAAATACGCCACCAACTTTGGTGAGCAGTTTACCTGATTTTTCCATTTTCACAATGGTATTCTCGAACGTTGGTGCGTCCGGATTACTGGCAATAGAATCCATTTCAGCAAGTTGACGGGTCATCCCTTCTGTAAAAGCTGGCTCATAATGGGAGTCCTTAATCTGGTCAAAAGGAGGAACTCCGTACGGGGTTGTCCATTCTGCAAAAAACGGATTATCTGCGGCGGACTGTTTTTTTTCGGAGCAGGATAGCATGAGTAGCCCTGTCAGTAAAGTGAGAAGCAAAGGTTTCATTGTTGGTCCTTTTCTGTTTATTCAAAAGTTTTCCGATTGATCCGGATCAGAACGTGTTTATCCGATTCCTTTGAAAATCGTCAAAACCAGTCTTTTCCGGAAAAATCACTTCTAAACTTAGCCAATTTTCGGGAGTATTTCATTTTTCGTGAGAAAATCCCGCCTTTTATACGCTTATCTGAATCAAATCCTTATTTTTGTGACCCGAAAGGAATCAAAATGGCAAAAATGACTTCGCAGCGACAGGCTCTTCTGCTTTCAAGGCTTTTGGCCGGATTTATGGTCCTGGCAGCCTGCTTTAGTGTACCATCCGGATTTGAACGTTTTATGAAAATCATGGTTACGCTGATTGCTGTTCTTAATATTATGTCAGTCCACAAAAAGCACGATTACGGTCCGCTTTATTTCTTCATAGTAACTGCACTGGTTTACAATCCGTTCATCAGAATAATTCCTGCTGATGAAATCAGTATTCTGATTAATTTAGTATTTGGAACCATGCTGGTTTTATCATGGTGGCGTCGCTGGTAATTGCCCCAATCTTCAAATTCTAATCTTACCAAGCTTGTTATTTAGATAATTTCTTAACTATATTCGCCCTTTGTCACAGTTTTGTAACTTTAAATGGGGAGGAAATATGGGAAAGAAGATTTTAATTGGCGTTAGTGTTTTACTTGGGGTGTTAATAATTGGAATTGGCGGACTCGTAACATACGTCAATCTGGCTTTACCTGATGTCGGGCCTGCACCCGATCTAAAAGTTGAACTCACACAAGAGCGAATTGATCGTGGATCCTATCTGGCAAATTCAGTTGCTGTGTGTATGGATTGCCATTCCCAGCGTGACTGGACGAAATTTTCAGGTCCGCTTGTGGCAGGTTCTAACGGAAGCGGCGGAGAAAAATTTTCCGCTGAAATGGGTTTCCCTGGAGATTTCTACTCACCTAATTTAACACCTTCCCATCTGGGCGACTGGACAGACGGTGAAATATACCGTGCCATTACCGCCGGAGTGAATAAAGACGGAAAACCTTTATTTCCGCTGATGCCCTGGCCAAATTACGGAAAAATGGATACAGAAGACATTTATGCAATTATTGCTTACATCCGTAGTTTATCACCTATCGAAAACACACCTCCGGCTTCAGAACCCTCTTTTCCTTTCAGCCTGATTCTCAGAACTCTTCCTCATGCCGGAACACCTGAATCCCGCCCTGATACCTCCAATTCAGTAGAATATGGAAAATATCTGGTTTCAGCGGCAGCCTGTGCAGATTGTCATACGCCTGTAAATGAGCGGGCCGAACCTTTACCCGGAATGCACCTCGCCGGCGGACGTGAATTCCCTATGATGAAAGCTACAGTTCGTTCATCCAATCTGACTCCAGATCTGGAAACAGGAATTGGAAAATGGAGAAAGGAACAATTTGTGCAACGGTTTAAAGCTTATGCCGATTCAAATTATCACCCAAATACCGTTTCAGAAGGTGGATTTAACACGGTTATGCCCTGGACGATGTACGGCAGCATGAACGTTTCAGATCTTTCTGCCATTTATAGCTATTTGCAAACCGTTCAACCGGTTTCTCACAAAGTTGAACGGTTTACTGCTTCAAAGTGAATTGACCAATCAACTCTAAATTGGCAAGAGAAGAACAATTCAATATTTTAATCTTCTCTTGCTTGACTTTTTCGATTCCGGACTGCATCTTTGCAGTCCCTTAATTGATCGCGGGGTAGAGCAGTTGGTAGCTCGTCGGGCTCATAACCCGAAGGTCACAGGTTCAAATCCTGTCCCCGCTACTTAAAATAAGAAAAATGGAATCACCTGATTCCATTTTTTTTAAAACGCCGAAGTAGCTCAGCTGGTTAGAGCAATGGAATCATAATCCATGTGTCGGGGGTTCAAGTCCCTCCTTCGGTACAAGCAAGGCTGTCCAAAAGACAGCCTTTTTTTATTTTCCCGATTTTACCCATCCAGAATTTTATAAAAAAACCGTATTTCATCCTGTCTATCCTGATCATCCCTGTTAAAAAAGAATTTCCCATTCCGCCCGATATGAAATTTTGTCTTTTAAATGACTGTTGTGGCCGGGCGGTGGTTTTTGTTTGGATTGGTTTTCTACCGAGAGGTCACCCCGCTGGGGTTACAATTAAAGAATTACATTTACCATTAATCATTCACCAACAACCATTAAACATTCTAATTTCATCCTGTCCATCCTGAACATCCCTGTCAAATAAGAATTTCGCATTCCGCCCGGGATTTCAGGTTGGGGCGAAAGATTTTTCGCCCTTACAATACCCGGGCGGTGGTTTTTGTTTGGATTGGTTTTCTACCGAGAGGTCACCCCACTGGGGTTACAAAAAATTCACTTTGATTTCATTAACCATTCACCATTAACCATTTACCCCGTCAAGAGCCGGGTTGTTAACATTAAACATTGCCCCTTCCCTCTTCTTCCCTTATTTTTGCACAAACAAATCGGCTTACTACCAAAAACCTTCATGCTGCAAGACTCCTTCCATATTTCACTTTCTTCGATTCCTGACTTTACCCGGAAACATTTTCTCGTTTCTGTCAGTGGCGGACTCGACAGCATGGTTTTACTTCATCTTTTTCACCAAACCCAGCAACAATTCCCTTCTCTTCAGCTTTCTGTTTTTCATTTCAATCACCTTACCAGACCCGGTGAAAATGATGCTGAATGGAATCTTGTCGACTCTTTTTGCAAGAAGAACTCAATTCCATTTTATGGTGAAATCTGGCAGGAAAAACCCGAAACCGGTAACTTCCAGGATGAGGCAAGAAAAGCCCGTTCAATCCGGCTGAATGTACTTGCCGAAAAAATTAACACCGATTTCATCTGCACAGCCCATCATGCCGATGATCAGCTCGAAACTATACTTTACCGGCTCTTCACAGGGGCGTCTCTGACGAACCTGAAGGCAATGGCTTTACGGGATGGAAACCGGATTCATCCGCTGATCGGTAATACCCGAAAGGAATTGCAGGTCTGGGCAGAAAAACACGGTGTTTTATGGCTTGAAGACTCAAGTAATGCTTCCGACCATTATGAAAGAAACCGGATCCGGCACCAGTTTATTCCGGTTTTGGAAACCCTTTTTGGCCCACGTTGGCGATCCAGTTTATTTCAGCTGGCAAGTCAGTCTGAGCAATTTTCAGCAGTTCTGAATCAGTCTTATCCAACCTGGAAAAACTCATCCGTTCATGACGATCCATCCGGACTCAAAATTGAATTTGATGTAAATTCCCTCTATAATGAAGTTTTTTATACTTTTTATCTGGAAAGACTGTTATCTGAATTAACCGGAACCTCATTCGGGTGGAAACGGGCAAATGAACTCGCCTCCTGGTTAAAATCGGGAAAACGCCGGAAATCGGTTTCCGGTATCTTTTCGGCAGAGCGAACTCAGGGCGGATTTATTCTCATCAGAACGGATAAAATTCCACCTGAAAAAAGTTGGAAATTAACGATTGAGCCTTCTGAAAAGCCGAAAGTCTGGCCGGAACAACAACTTTTTATATTTGCTGATAGTGACAAAGTAATCCAACCTTTAACTATCAGAACCTGGAAAAATGGTGACCGATTTCAACCGGTCGGGATGGAAATGCCGGTCAAACTCAGCGATTTTTTTATAAACCGGAAAGTACCACTTGAAAAAAAACATCAGCTTCCGCTTGTCTGTGATTCAAACGGACAAATTATCTGGGTTGGTGGTCTGGAACTCTGCGAATCAATCAAAGTAACATCATCTGCAACTTCAATTATTAAATTAACCCTGGCACCCCATGAAAAGAATTAATGTTAACGGAGAATGGTTCGATCTGCTGATGTCTGACGAACAAATCAGGGAACGCATCGTCAGTTTAGGTCGTGAGATCAGCAAAGATTATGAAGGAACAACTCCGATTTTTATGGGTGTTCTGAATGGCGCCTACATTTTCATGGCAGATCTGATGCGTGAATTCGACGGCGAATGTGAAATGGACTTTATGAAACTGTCCAGTTATGGCGACCGGAAAATATCATCAGGTAACGTCAACATTCTCAAAGATTTCAGTGCGCATCTTGATGGCCGGGATGTGATTGTGGTTGAAGATATTATTGATTCAGGTCTCTCGATGACGTTCATCCGGAATCTGATTTTATCGCACAACCCGAAAAGTCTTAAAATTGCAACCTTCCTCTATAAAAAGGAAGTTTCCAATCTCGATTTCCCGATTGATTATGTGGGTTTTGAAATCCCCAAATGGTTCGTCATCGGCTACGGACTTGATTATGCACAAAAAGCCCGGAATCTGAAGGATGTTTATATCATCAGTCAGAACCAAAATCCTTAAAAGAATATCGATTTAAATTATGAGTACAAACGGACAGGAACCTAAACCTTCTCCAACAGAACCTGAAGGAAACTCGAACTTCAGGAAAACTGCACTTTTCATTTTATTTGGATTGCTTGCAGTTGCCACAATTTTGGTTGCCCAGCGGGTAATCAGGGGAGATGATTTCGGTAATCCGGAAATATCATGGAATGAATTCAGGCGACTGATTGAACTAAATCATGTTTCCGAAATCCATGTGATTCCAGAAGGACAATCTGCAACCCTTACCGGCAGGTTAACTCAGGAAGAAAACATACAGTTTACTGATGGCCGGGTAAAAAAACTGGCCCGTTTCCAGATGGTTATTCCCGGCTTTGATATGACGGCAGCAGATACGTTAACCCGTCGTGGAATTAAGGTGTCGATGGGAAAACCGGGTATTGACTGGACGATAATTCTGCTCAATTCCCTTCCCTGGGTTCTACTTCTGGTTGTTTACATTTATTTCATGCGCCGGATGTCAGCACAGAACAATTCCAAAGAAAACAAATCAGTTTTCAACTTTGGAAAAAGCCGGGCTAAAATGCAGCTTGAAGGAGAACCCAAAGTCACTTTTGCAGATGTTGCCGGCTGTGAAGAAGCCAAAGAGGAGCTTCGTGAAATTGTCGATTTTCTGAAAACTCCCGAAAAATTTCAACGGCTTGGCGGGAAAATTCCGAAAGGTGTTTTATTGCTTGGCCCTCCGGGAACCGGGAAAACGTTGCTTGCAAAAGCGATTGCCGGCGAAGCAGGCGTTCCCTTTTTCTCACTTTCAGGTGCAGATTTTGTTGAAATGTTCGTCGGTGTGGGTGCCAGCCGGGTCAGAGACGTTTTTGAACAAGGCAAGAAACATTCGCCAAGCATCATTTTTATTGATGAACTCGATGCAGTCGGCCGTCAGCGTGGCGCCGGAATGGGCGGCGGGCATGATGAAAGAGAACAAACCCTGAATGCCTTGCTGGTTGAACTTGACGGTTTTGACGAACGCACCAACGTGATTTTGATTGCAGCAACTAACCGTCCGGATATTCTGGATTCTGCTTTGCTCAGACCCGGTCGTTTTGACCGGCAGGTGGTGGTTGACCGCCCGGATGTTAAAGGCCGCGAAGGAATTCTTCGTGTTCATACCCGGAAAATCCCCATTGCAAAAGATGTTGATCTTGAAATTCTGGCGAAAATCACACCGGGAATGTCGGGTGCCGATCTGGCCAATCTGGTCAATGAAGCAGCACTGATTGCTGCCCGTGCAAATGCAGATGAAGTAAACATGTTCCATTTTGAACAGGCTCAGGACAAAGTTTTAACCGGAGTTGAACGTAAAAGTATGGTCATGAGCGATAAGGAAAAGAGAAATACAGCTTATCACGAAGCCGGTCATGCCCTCGTTGCCAAATATCTTGATGACACCGATCCGGTTCACAAAGTGACAATCATTCCCCGTGGCAGGGCTTTGGGTGTAACCACTTACCTGCCGATTGAAGACAAGTATTCTTACACCAAAACCGATCTGATTTCCAGAATCTGCTACATGCTTGGCGGGCGGGTTTCTGAGAAAATCATCTTTGGTGACTTCTCAACCGGGGCGGCCAATGATATTGAACGGGCAACAACGATGGCCCGGAAGATGATCTGTGAATTCGGAATGAGTGAAAAACTGGGTGCTGTTTCCTACAGCAATGCTGACCGTGAAGTATTTCTTGGCCGGGATTTCGGACACATGAAAAATTATTCCGAAAAAACTGCAGTCGAAATTGATCATGAGATTCAGACCTTGATCACAACCTGTGAGCACAGAGCAGAGCAAATTCTCAGAGACCATCTCGACGTTTTACATGAAGTCAGTACACTTTTACTTGAAAAAGAAACGATAACCGGTGACGATTTAGATGTGATTATTGCCAAATTTAAACAGGAAAAACCTTGAGCCAGGCACAAAGCAAGACCGACGAATTTTCTATTGAACTTTGGCGGAAGGGGATCCATCTTTCCTCACTTTCCATTCCCCTGATTTATTCTTACTGGCTGGACATGACGCCCAGCCTTTTAATTTTGATGGGATTTTTGCTCTTTGCTTTATTTATCGAATACTTCAGATTCAGACCGGGCAAGGTTCATGATATCATTGCAAAAGGCTTCGCCTTCATGATGCGGGAACATGAGCTGGACCACAAGCGTAAAAGTTATTCAGGAGCGACTTACGTACTTCTGGCTGCAGTCATCGTGATTCTTATTTTTCCGAAACCGATTGCAGTGTATGCTTTTACCATGCTGATCATCGGGGATTCAATGGCAGCACTGGTTGGAAAAAAGTTTGGCCGTTTCCCTATTTTCGGACTCAAAAAAACCTGGGAAGGAAGTCTTGCCTTTTTCCTTTCAAGCTTGGCAGCCGCCTGGTTTATTGATAGTTTAAACTGGGAAACGAAAATTCTCGGTGCACTTGCAGCAACGATTATTGAACTACTTCCTATTCCGGTTGATGACAATCTGACTATTCCGGTTGGTTCAGCATTGGTGATGTGGCTCTTTATGATGGCGGGATTAGGGTAAGTAATTTTAAAATATGTATCACCGACCTCTGGTCGGTTAATTACTTCCGACCGGGAGGTCGGAGTTACAGAAATGCAAAGTTAACCGAAGTAACAATTATCAAGAAACTCCTGAATTTTTCAACTTTATCTAAATTCACCATGAAACTTCTACACTTCCTTCCGGTTTTTCTCCTCCTTCTTTCATCCTGTGGTGATTACAAACCACTCGCACTTGGTCCTGACGGTAAAATTATCGTCTTTGCTGATTCCAGCATTTTGCGATTGGCCAAAACCGGACTCAACGCCACCCTGGAGCAAACAGTAACCACACTTCCCCAGCCAGAGCCACTGTTTACACTGATGCAGGGAAAGCCAGAAAAATTTGATGATCTGAAACAACGGGCTTATCTGCTTTTTATTTCTGCACTCAACGACACAACACCTTCCGGGAAATTGACGAAACGGCTTCTTTCCCCTGAAATTCTGGAAAAAGTTAAATCAGGCGAACAAAATATTTTCGTTACCCGAAATAAATACATGGATCGTCAGCTCTCAGTTTTTATTCTTGCCGATACACCCGAAAAACTTTCAGAAGTCATCAAAGCAGATTCTGCTAACCTGATCACGACTTTTCTTGATCTCACCCTGCAAAGAACAGCCCTTGATATGTTCAAACGCCATACCCAGCCTGAACTTTCTGAGAAAATGATGGATAAAACTGGCTTTTCAGTTGCCTTTCAACATGATTATGTGATGATCAGAGATACTGTCGGACCTAATTTTTTCTACATGAAACGAATTCAGCCAGATCTCGACCGCTGGATCTGGATTCATTGGTGGAATCAGCCTTCCGGACTTTTTCCAACCAAAGAAGAATTGCTGGCTAAACAGGATTCTATCATGAAAGTCCATATTCAGGCAGATGACAGTTCCTATTCTGAAACAGTTTCGTCACCATTGACTTTCAAAGAAGTGAACTTTAACGGCTTTTACGGACTCGAAACCCGGGGAACCTGGCGACTGAATGATTATTCCATGGGCGGCCCATTCGTCACCTACACCTTCTACAATGATTCACTCAAACAGGTTTTCATGATTAACGGATCGGTTTTTGGACCCAAATTCCCTGAGAAAATGCAGTTCATCAGAGAAATGGAAGTCATTGCCAAAACTATCCGGTTCAAACAGGGAAAAGGATCAGTTTCGGCTTTTTAAATATGCTTCTGTATTCCTAACGAAAAAAGTCAGACTCATTCAAACTGAACTCTTACGTGAAATCATTCTTTCCCATTATTCTGGTAACCCTTTTATTTTCAAATGGTTGCAAAAAAGAATCACCGTCAGAAACAGAACCAATAAAGGAGGAGCCCCTTTCCTTTATTTCTGGT